>JADMIO011631491.1_pt1 | contig 110324 bp, 83 predicted proteins | sample 8958161 | NCBI WGS metagenome assembly JADMIO01 (sample SAMN16585339, study PRJNA669376) | soil metagenome | isolation source: Crop rotation soil | place: USA: Cullars Rotation, Alabama | collected 2011 | reverse complement strand
GCCGCGACTTCAAGTCACGTGAATTCCAAGCTTCGGATCCCACTGTGCTGGAAAGTCGTAGCGCGGCGCGCCGGCTTCCGGGTTGCCGTAATAGAGTGTGAGTCCGGCCGTCCCGTTGGGTGTGGGCGGCGCGAAATCGGTTTTGAAGAGGAGACGCGTGACCGGATAGCTGACGCGAGCGGCATCGAGTGCCAGCGGTGGGTTGTCGCCGTTGTCCGTTTCGACGAAGAGAGTGTCGGTCGTCGGCGCGAGCGAGAAGGGCAGGTTGATCGTCGCGGCCGGGTTGTCGGGTGTGCGCGTCCATTCGCTCTCGGCGAGGATGCGATCGTAGCCGGTGTTCCCGCGTTCAGACGCGATGGTTTCGAAAACGCGCACGTGACGTTGGAACAGCGGCGTCGGTGACGCGAGGGTCAGCCGTGCGACCGGCGCGCCGGCACGAGGCAGCTTGAGTTGCCAGCGGCTCAGGCGCGGGCGCTTCGGGTCGGACGCCGCCGCGATCCTCAGCGCGCTCGAGCGGGAAAGCGCCGGCCGTTCGACGAGGTAAGGAACCTGCGCGCCATCGCGCACGAGTCGCAGGTCGGGCAGCCCGGGCTGCGCATGCGCCAGCACGTCGAGATCGAGCTCGAGTTCCTGCACGCCGGCGGCCACGAGGTGCACGGCCTTGCGATATGTCCAGGGCGCGGGGTCGAGCGCCGCACCGAGCAGCGGCGTGGCGCCGAGTGCATCGGGGCGGTGGTAGTCGGGATTCAACTCGGGAACGCCGAGGGTGAGGCTGGCGGGCGCGGCTTCGCGCAACGTCGCGGCCAGCGTCGCCAAATCATAATGCGGTGCGCTGACGTCGGGGTTGCCCGTGAGTACAGTGTAGCGGCCCGGCTCGGCGCGGAACACGAGCCACACCGGGCGCTGCTGGATCCGGACTTCGTCCACCGCGAGCAGCGGACTGTCCCCGTTGCGGATGTGCACGAGCAGTTCGCGCGCGGGCGCGACGAAATTGAGCGGCACGTCGAGTTTCGCGCGCGGCGGCAAGCCGTCGGCGGCGACGCGATAGATCGCGTCGACGGCGAGTCCGCGCTCGACCGCGGCGTCGTCGCGCAGCTCGCGCACCCCGACGGCGACGCTGCGCGCGAAGAGCGATTCGGCGGTGACGAATTCCAGGCTGGCGAGCGGAATGTTTTTCGCGCCGAGATCCAGGGTCAGCACGCTTTCGCCGACGAATTCTTCCCGGCGCGCAATGCGCACGGGCAACGGAGTGGTGACGGGGCGCGGGGTGGTGGGCGCGAGCACGAGCCGAGCGCCGGAAAAAGGCACGGGCCGCGCGCGCGCATCGTCGACCGTGATGCGAAGGGTGCGAGCCGTGCGTCCGCCGAGATCGATGGCCAGTTGTTCCACTCCGAATTGCCGGAAAAGGGGCAGGCCATCGTGGATCGTTTGCCAGGTGCGACCGTCGGCGGAAATTTCCACGCGGGTCGCCTTGAGGAATTGCGGCGCGGGCGTCACGAGCGCGACGGCGTCGAGTGCGATGGGGTCGCCGACTTCGATGGTCAGCTGCGTCGCCGCGTTGAGCATCGTCACTTGAAACGCCTGGGGCGCGCGGCCGATTTTCGCCACCGCGGGCGCTGCCGTTTCCACGACGAACGGCGTCTCGCGGCCCTGCGCATCGAGCAGCCGAAGGTCCTCGAGGTTGGGCCGCGCGAGATCGAGCGTGGTGGCGGGCAGCGCGAGCTTGATCACGCCCGCCTGTTCCACGACCAGCGCCTGCCGATGCTGCCATTCGTTCGGCGCGAGCGCGTGCAGCGAGGCCAGCGGCAGCAGCGCGAGCGCGGCGGCGAGCAGGCGGTTAGGGTTTTTCGGGGGCATGTTTGTCCGTGCCAGGCAGGAAGCGCTGGTAGGCGAACGACGCGAGCGTGGCGATGATGGCGACCGCAAACAAGGCACCGATGCGGTACAAGGCCTCGAGGCGCGCGAGGTCGTGGAAGAAGAGTTTCAACAGCGCGACGCCGAGCAGCGCGAGCGCAGCGTAGCGGCCGACGCGGAGGTCGCGCCACATGCTGATGAGCAGCAGGCCGAGCGCGAAGAGCGCCCACGCGATGGTGTAGGTCATGTCGCGCGCAAAATTGCCCGAGAACTCGAACGTCAGGGCGTGGCCGCCAGCGGGACTGAAGTAATCCGCGATCTCGATGTTCAGCAGGAAAAACGCGAGCAACGTGCCGAGCGTGTTGAAAAGCGGCGGGGCCGACACGCCGAGCACCTGATCGCGCGGCGGAGCGGTGAGTCGCGCCCCGACAAAGAGACACGCGGTGACGAGTCCGTACGCGTAGAGGTACCAGTTGAAAATCGCGACGTCGCTGCGGGCGTGATAGGCGAACACCGCGTGATTCAGCGTGAGCCGCACGAACGCCGCGACGAGCAGCGCGGCGCCGGTGGCGCGCAGGCCGGGATGCGGCACGCGATGAAAGAGCCAGAGCAGGGCAGTGCCTTCGAGCGCCCAGCCGATCGTGAGCCACTGACGCTCAAACTGGATCGGGAACACCAGCGTGATGAAGAACAGGGCGACGCCGCCGAACCACGCGAGCTGGTTGAGCCGCGCCCGGGCGTCGACGGTATCGGCGCGCAAAATCGCGATCAGTCCGACGAGCGGCGGCACCGCGAAGAGCGCCGGCACGAGGCCCATGATGTCGTTGGGCCAGCCGCGATCGATCGTGTGGTAGACGAGATAGAACTGGCCGAGGCCAGCCAGGGCCGCGACCGCCCACGGGCCCGTGAGGGCGGCGAAGCGGCGACGAAACACGAAGGGGAAAAACGTGAAGCCGGCGTAGAAGAAGAGGAACCAGCCGAGTTGCAGCGCGTGGTTCGTCGCCGCGGAATGGCGCGAGGCCCAGGCGAATTCGAGCGCCACGACTCCGACCAGCGCGCAGACCGGCAGCCACGCGAGCGTGAGGAGCGTGGCCAGGCCGAGCGTCAGGACCGTGAGCAACAGCGCGAGGCCGAAGATCGCGGACGGATCCGCGAGCGGCAGCCGCTGGGTCATCATGATCAGCAAGAGAAATGGCAGCAGCGCGGAAAACGCGGGCAGCTGCGCGCGGGCGTCGCCGAAGAGGCCCGACGCCGTGTCGCGCGCGCCGGCGAGGCGATCGCCGAGTTTGCGCGCGACGAAAATGCTGGCGGCGAAAAACAGCACCGCGAAACCGCCGAGCACGAGCAACAGCGATGGCTCGGCGGAGATCGTGGCGGGGACCTGGAAAACCCAGAGGCCCGTCGCGATGAGCGTGAGGACCAGGACCACGGCCACGGCGGTGAGCGACGCGGTGAAGAGCGCGAGTCCGATTGCGAGGAGATCGACGAGCAGCACGCACGGCCAGAACAGCAGCGAGACCGAGTCGAGTTTCAGCAGCGGACCGAACATCAGCAGCAACGCGAGCGGCGGGAACAACTGGCTCCACCACGTCGGCGCCGCGTCGGGCCGGCGGCGCTGCAACACGAGCGGAAACGCGGTGTGCAATACGGCGTGCAGCAGGTACGCGGCGAGCGCCCACGGAAGCAGCGGCTCGGTCAGCCGCGACGCGGTCCACGCCGCGAGTAACGCAAAGACCGCCGCGCCGGCCACGAGGTGAAGCTTGGGCAGCTGTTCGTCGAGCCACGCGAGCGTGAGCAGGCCGAGGTCCGCCGCGAAAATGAACGCGAAGAGCAGGCCCGGGCGCGCGGCCACCGAGGAATAGAACAGGAAGGCCAATGCAAAACCGAAGGCAACGAACGGAAACGCGAGCGCGGCGCCGGTCAGTTCCGTCGTGCGCCGCTCGAGACGTCGGGCGACTTCATACGCGGCGAGAAACAGCGCGCAGAACGCGAGGCACACCACCATCGCGGTCGGCGCCTTCTCCGGCGTGAGAAATTTTCCCGCCCAGCCGAGCTGCATGAGCACGGTGCCGCCGGCGCCGAGCGCGACGAGGAAGTTCCACCGCCGGTGCAGCGCGACCGCGATCAGGCCAATGTCGAGCAGCGCGATATAGCCGAAGAGGCCCGGCGGGTTGTCGTGGCCCGTCGACAACAGCACCGGCGTGAGAAAACCGCCGAGCATGCCGAGGATCGCGATGACGCGTGCCTCGAGTCGCACCGCGAGCAAGAACGCGGTGCCGGTGATCAGCGTCATCAGGAGAAAAGTCGGGAGCTGGCCGAAGAACGCGAAATGGTAGACCGCGTTGCACGCGAAGGTGACCGCGTAGAGACTCACGACGCCGGTCGCGATCAGCGTCTGCGCGCCCGCGGCATAGCGCCCGCGATCCAGTTTCAATCCGAAGAGGATGAGACCGGCGCCGAAAAGAAAACCGGCGGCGGCGCGCACCTCGGGCGGGATGAAATTATGTTCGAACGCGTACTTGAGGAAGAACGCGACGCCGAGCAGCGCGGCGAGGCCGCCGAGCCACGCGAAAAGTTTCACGCCCATGAATTGCTCCCAGTCGATGCGCGCGATGAAAGACGGTTCGGGTGCGCGTGGCGGCAGCGGTGGCTGGGGCGTTGGCAACGGAGGCGGTGCCGGCGGCGCTTCACGCGCGACCACGGGCGCCGCGGCGGCGACAGGACGCGGCGGCGGAGCTATCGGTGGTTGAGCGATCGGCTTCGGCTCGACGACGGGCGGCGGCGACGATGCGACGGCGGGCGTTGCAACCCGATCGCCACGGAGTTTCTCGCGCAGCTCCTGCAGGTCGCGCTCGACGGCCTGAAGCTGGTGCGCGAGCGCGTCGTTTTGTCCGCCGAGGGAAATGATGCGCACGATCGCCCAGATCGGGAAGACGATCAGCACCAGCACGAGCAACGTGATGATCAGCGGAATCTCCATGCTGGATTGGACCCAGTCGGCGAGGCTGGCGCGGCGCGATGCGAACGCAAGCAGCCAGCCGCCGCGGGGGGATTGAAAAAATCCACGGGTGACTTAAAAATTATGATGGCGGCGCCGTGTGCGTCGTCGCGCCATGCGTTCCTTTCTCCACATTCTCGTTCGCGGCGTCTCGCTCCTAAGCAGCGTCCTGACGCTCCGTGGCGCGCAACCGCAAGTGACGCCGCCGCGCGTGATCGACGAACCCGTGTGGGTTTTTCCCCCGGCGGCGGAGCACGCGGGATTGCGCTCCGGCGAGGCGCGCGCGTTGCTGAGCATCAGCGAGGAAGGGCAGTTGTTGGATTTTCTGGTGATTGGCTGCACGCACCTCGCGTTCGCGGAGGAAGTCGCCGGCGCGGTGCCCAAGCTGCGCTTCACGCCGGCGAAGGTGCGTGGCGAACCGGCGACCGTGCGCCTGCCGCTGACTTTTTATTTCGAGCGGAGCGGCACCATCACGTCCTTCTCGTCGATCGACCAGTGGGAGACGCAGCTCGTTGCCCGGCTGAGGCCGGAGGACGAATTTCGTTCCTGGATTTGTCCGCCGCGCTCGCTCGATCGGCCGCTGACGGCAACCAACGTGGTCTCGCCGCAATATCCGGGCGAGATGCGGGCCCGGGGAGAAGCCGCGGTGGTGCAGATCGACTTCTATGTCGACGGCGCGGGGCGCGTACGCCTGCCGGCGGTCGATGCGGGCGCGCATCCCAGCTTCGCGCGCGAGGCGGTCACCGCGTTGAAAATGTGGACGTTCGCGCCACCGACGCGAGACGGGCAGCCGGTGATCGTGCGCGCGACCCAGACGTTTCGGTTCGCGCCGCCGGAAGCGGACCGGAAGTCGTGACGCGTCACTTCGCGCCGAGCGTGAGCGCGGCGTCACTCAGCATGATCGAGTCGATCTTGCCGTCGGGCCGTTTCACGAGCAGCGAGCCATCCGGCTCAAGGTTCGCGATCGCGCTGGCGAACCGCTGCTCGCGCTTCGGCCAGAGCACCGCGTAAACGAGAAACTCTTTCGCCGGCGCCGCACTCTCAGCGGTGAAGTGAGCCTGGTCGTGCCATGTGCCCGTGACGTATCCGGCACCCGCGTCGCCCGAGGCGTACTTCGGATCCACGGGCACGGGAAATTTGGTGGTGACCGATCCCTGCCACGTCACGCCGGGCGCGAGCAGTTGCGCACTGAGCGCCGCGGTTTCGCCGCGGATCAGCGCGCTCGACTGCGTCGGATTCCAATCGATGCGGCGTTCGCCATGCAGGAGCCACGAAAGTTTGCCGGGGGTCGCGAGAACGACGCGGTCGCGGATGACGACGTAGCGTTGATCGATGAAGAGAAGATCGCGCGTGACCCGCTCGACGCGCGCCTGGTCGGATTGCGCGAGCGCGTAGGCGGCGGTCGCGTCGCCCGTGGTCCACACGTAACGCGGCTTCACTTCGAAGCGCGTGATCCGACCGGTCGAATTTTTGTCCTTCGCCTTCTCGCCCACGCCGTCGATGAGCAGGGCATTCTTCGATTTCGTCTGGCGCGTCCACTGGTCGTGGTGCGGCGAGTTGTGGAATTCGCGGTAGGCGGAATCGATCGCGAGGCTTTCGCCAAACGCATTAATGATGAAGGCATCCTGATCCGCGTGGCTGTGACTGAACGAGCCGTAGGGCGAAGACTTGAAAGTAACCTGGATGTCGTTCGCCGGGTCGCCGAGCGCGCTGTGCATTGCGACCCAGCCGATGTCGGCGAAGTAGCGCTGCGGCGGAAGCTCGCGCAGCGGTTGCGCGGGCGGCAGCGGCTTGCCGCTGGCGATGAAGTTGCGAATGAGAAATTCCGCCGCCGTCGGATAAGTGCGGTCGAGATGGTCGAGGCCTTTGTCGATCGGCCGCGGGCGTTTGTCGGTGCAGAGCTCGGCATATGCGCGGAAATATCCGTTCTGCGTCACGCGCGCCATGTGCTCGAAGTAGTCGGCGGTCGCGGGCTCGAGATTGAAGTGACCGGCGTTCGACGCGTCGCCGAACGTCGTGTGCAGGTACGGCTGCACGTTGTAGAGGCAGAAGTAGGGCGAATTTTTCCAAAACGCGGAGTTGTACGCGAGCGGATCGCCCAGCGAGAGCAGCGTGTCCTGAAACGACGCGTGCTCGAACGTCCCGCGCCAGTAGGCGTTGCCCTCGGCCCAGCCGCCGTCGTCGCCACCCCACGGGCTGAACTGGTCGCGGTAAAACGTGTAGGCGAAGCTCCACCAGTCGTGCGCCTCGGGCAGATCGTCCCAGAGTGCGAGGGCGGTGAGCGCGGTCATCGCCATGAAGCGCACCGGGTGCGACTCGGCGTCGATGTCGAGCGAGTTGCGGCGGATGTCCTGGACCTTCGCGCGATGAATCCACGCGACGGAGCGGTCGCCGCGGATCTTGAAGTGCGCGAGAATCTTCGCGCGATCCGCGGCCGGGAGCTTCGCGCGCAACTGGTCATACACGAGCGGCAGTTTTCGCCAGAGGCGGAAGTGCGCCTCGTCGTTGTAATAAATATCCGTCGCGCCCGGCACCGCGCCGGATTTCCAGTCGGGTTCGAAATGCCAGGTGGATTCCGCGAGGAGGATCTCGCGCGCCTTCGCAAAATATTTTTCCTCGCCGGTGACGAGCCAGCAGAGTGTCGACGCTTCGGCGATGCCGGAGATGCGACCGGTCGTGTCCTGCTGCGCGCGCCAGATGTCCGCCATGTCGGACGTGCGTTTCGACGGCGAGGGATCGCCGTACGTCACGGGCTCCGCGGGAAACGGCGCGGCGAGATAGTCGCGGTCGAGATCGGCGCGGATCTTCGCGAACGCCTTCGCGCCCTCGCCGGTGGTGCAGTAGGCGCGAAACGCGTCGAGCTTGCCGGCGAGCACGAGGGTGCGCGGCGCGGACGCGGGCACGACTGCGGCGGGATCCGACGCGGCGCGCGCGAGCGCGAGCGTCGCGACAAACACGAGGAGGAGAGGTTTCATGCGAGAGCGGGCAGCGACCAATGGGAGATTTCCCACGGGCCGAGTTGCGGGTGGGAAAGTTTCCAGGCCCCGGCGGCGCTGGAGACGACGCGCCAAGGTGCGGACTCGGCGCGATCGACGCCGGCCCAGGCGAGCGCGGCGAGGACCGTCGGCGTCGACGTGCGCGGCGTTTTGGCGAGCGGCGTGACGTGATACGGCGCGGCGACGTGGCGGCGCTCAGACGCGTCGTCGAGTCGCGCGTCCCATTCATTCGCGGCGAAACCGAGCAGCGGCTGCAGCACGGTGCCGCGACCATCGTTCGACCAGGCGGTGAGGTCGGCACGATCGCAGCGCGGTTCTTGCAGCGGCAGCGCGAAACCACCGACGCGCAGCACGACCGGCTGGCGCGGATCCACGCGGTGCACCTGCAGCAGCCAGCCGGCGCGCCAGAAGACGAACGTCTCCACGCCCGTGTTCACCTGCCCGGTCTTGGCGCCGAGATTGCAGCTGTAGCCGAGATGCGACTCGTCCATTTCCACCGCGACCGTCGAGTGGCGGCCGAAGATCCGCCCGTCGTCCAGCGCGGCGGTCAAGGCGCTGTCGACGGAGAAATTCGTGAGCTCGGGAAACGCATACGCGAAGTGCACGCCGGTGCGGTAGGAGAGCTTGCTCCATTTCCACGCGCCGTAGCGGAGCTGCGTGTTGCCGACCATCGAGCCGCCGTTGAGAATCTCGACTTCGCCCGCGGGCGTGCTGCGCGTGACCAGGCCCGGCGCGCGCATCACGTGCACGAAGCCGCCGGATTTTTCCGCGGGCAGAGGCTGCTCGGCCTCATTCCAGAACGCGTGCGACGAAGGGAGCAGCAGCGGCGTGAAACCTTTCGCGGCCCAGTACGGCGACGCGGCGCACGAGTAGGGCTCGACGATTTTGTCGAAGCGATCCGTGAAGCCGAAATTCAGGCAGCCCTGCTCTTGGTAGATCGGCCGCGAGAGGAAAAAGTCGAGGTTGCGCGTGCAGAGCCGTCGCAGCATTCCCGGCGCGAGCTCCGTCGCGTTTTCCGCGAGCGCGAGGCCGAAGACGTTGAGGCAGTTGAAGCGATAGCAAATCGAGCGGCCGAAAGCCGGATGCTCGCCGCTCGCGGCGAAGAAATGCTGATAGTCGCGGACGAAGAGTCGCGCCCATTCGCGCCAACGCTGCGCGCGCGCGGCATCGGTCGCGCCGTGGAGCCGCGCCCACCACAGGCCGTAGAAATGAAACGCGTAGGCGTTGTAGTGATCGTAGGCTTGGTTGATCCCGTCCTCGAACCAGCCGCCGCCGCGGTGCATCGTCTCGAGCTGGTTGAGGTGCGTCGTGATGACGGCGCGGTCGGTGCGGTGCGCGTAGCCGTGCTTCCCGAGGAACTCGAGGATGTGCACCGACATGAACAGGTGGTTGTTGTTGACGATGCCGCCGCCGCGACACGTCGCGAACCACCGCGCGACTTGATCGCGCTCGGTTTTCGTCAGCGGCTCCCACAAGTCGTGCGTCGCGATCTGCAGCGCGATGGACATCAAACCCATTTCGACGTGGTGCTGGTGATAATTCGCGTCGGGTCCCCAGTAATGCGGCGAGGCCGGATCGCTGCCCGCGATCAATCCTTCGCGAAACCACCGGGCGAGTCGCTGCCGGAACGCGCGGTCATCCGCGTGCGGTTCGCTTTGCAGGAAAAACGCCGCGAGCGTGAGCGGGCGCGCGAACGACTCGAGGCGGTCCGCCTGCGGGTCGTGATCGCTCGCGCCGCCCGCGATCTCGAGGTCGGCGCGGCCCGGGTGCATCAGCGCGGCAAGCGGCTCGAGCAGCCGACGCGCGGCGAGTTGCCAATGGCGATAGGACATCGGGCAAGGAAGAAACGATGGGAAAGAGGAAAGGAGAAACGGGTGACGGCCGGGAGTTCTTCTTTCGGCCGTTTCGCTCCTGCTTCTTTTCAGGAAGTTTGATCGTAGATCTCCGGCGTGACAACCGCCTCAAGCGGACGGTCCTCGGTGTAGGCGCGGAGATTTTTCAGCGCGAACGCGCCCGCGTCGGGATAGCGGTCAATCGTCGGGCCGGCGATATGCGGCGTGAGGCTGACGTGGGGCAGCGTGCGAAACCCACTGGCGGCGGGCAGCGGCTCGGTCGTGTAGACGTCGAGGCCGACCGCGATCTTGCCCTCGCGCGCGATGCGGAGCAGCGCGTCCTCGTCGACGACGGCGCCGCGGCCGACATTGACGAACACGCCCCCGGGCCGGATGAGGCGCAGCACGCGCTCGGTGACGAGGCCGGTGGTCGCGGGAATGAGCGGCGCGAGCTCGACGATGATTTCGTTTTCGGCGAACAGCGCGTCGAGCGTGGCGGCGCGCTCGACACCGTAGGCGTGCGCCAGTTCCGCCGTGAGATCCGGCGCGAGCGCGGTGATCGGGCAGTTCCACGCGCGCAGCAGCGTGACCAGCTCGCGGGCGACGGGACCGAAGCCGTGGATGCCGACGCGGCGGCAGAAGAGCGAGCGGGCGTCGGTGATGCCGTTCTTCCACGCCGCCTTGCCCGGCTGGTGCATCGCGATCGCCCAGTGCGACGTGTTGCGCAGGCACGCGAGGATGTGGAAGAGCGCGCACTCGGCGACGGTGCGGCTGATCGCACCGCCCCAGTTCGTGACGAGCAGCCCGCGCTCGAGGTGCGCCCGACTGATCACTCGCTTGAGGGAGCCGGCGATGTAGCACACGTAGCGCAGGCGCGACGGCAGTGCGTCGGGCAGCAGCGGAGTCTTCCAGCAGGCGACGAGCACCTCGGGATTCATCGTCGCCAGCTCGCGCGCGAGGGCGGCCTCGTCGAAGCCCGTCGAATCGACGAGCCGAAATTCCGGCGCGAGCGCGCGCAGTTGCGCGAGCATCGGCTCGGGTAGGAATTCCCGCGCCTCCGTCGGAGTCAGGACGGCGAGAATGGAAGCGGGGCGAGGCATGGCGGGAGGGGGGCGGGGAAACTCAGCTGGCGGGCGGCAGGCACTCGAGAATTTCGGCGTGGGACTCGGGCGTGAATTTCACGGCCCCGAGCCCGGCTGGGAGGAAAACCTTGTCGAAGCAGCGCAGGCGATGCGTCTCGCCGCCGACTTCCGCAGTCACGTTTCCGGCGGTCACGATGGCGACGGCAAACGTGCTTTCATCCTTAACTATTGGGCCGCTCAGGTGCGTTTTGCGGACGCGGAAACAATCCGTCTGCGCGGGCCCGATCAGCTCGTCCTGAAACGAGCCGGACCCGAATTCGCGGAGCCGCCGTGGTCGGCACCGCACCCGCGCGTCGAGATCGACGGCGGTGAGCGGCGCGAAATTGAAAACGGTGAGGGCGAAGTCGATGTCGCGGTTCATGAAGCGCGCGGCCTCCGGCAGCACATAGCCAGCGCGTTCGAATTCGAACCGGATCACGAGATCGCTCGGCTCCTGGATTTCGACCATGAAAACCCCGGCGCCGAGCGCGTGTGGCGTGCCGCCGGGAATGATAAACGTGTCGCCGGGACGAACCGGAATCTTGTCGAAGCACGCTTCGATCGCGGCGATGTCCTGCGCGAGGATCCAGGCGCGGAGCTGCGCCGGGTTCGGCGGACGCTGAAAGCCGACATAGATGTAACCGGTGTCTTCGGTGGAGCGCGGCGTCCCGGCCGCGCTGGATCCGCGAAGCGCGCCGGGGACGGCGCGCTCCACCTCACGCATGGCGAGCACGTGATACGCCTCCGTTTTCCCGGTCGGCGCGCCGAGCACGCGCTGCGCGAACTCGCGCGTCGGATGCACCTGAAAATGCAGCCGCGTGCCGCTGTCGAGGAACTTGACGAGGAGTTGCGGCTGCGCGCCGAATTTCTGTGCGTGCGCCGCGCCGAGAAAATATTCGGCGTCGCTCGCGAGCAGCTGGGCGAAATCGCGCGGGGTCGTATCGCGCCCGACGCGCACCAGCGAAATTCCCTCGGCCACATTTTCTCGTCCGCGATTCACGGCGTGCGTCGTCGACGCGATCCAGTCCTCGGCCAGATGCGAGTCGGTCGGCGAGGCGGCGCCCGCCAGCGCGTCGAGCGTGCGGCCGCCGGGATACGTGCGCCACACGCGATTCGGCGGGAGGCGGAGGAGACGATGACGATGGTCGGACACGCGCGAAATCAGAACGTGAGATCGTACGTGCCCGTGACGCTCAAGCGATCGCCCTGGCCGGAAGAGCCGTAGGTGTAGCGCTTGTCGAAGACGTTGCCGACGTTGACCTGGAACTTGTGCACGAAACGATCCTGCCGCCAGCGATAGCCGGCGCCGACATCGAGGATGCTGTACGCTTTGTTGCGAATCGACTCGCGGCCATCGTCGACGCGCACCTGGCCGACGGTGACGAGCGCGTTTTCCGCGACGTTCGGGAAGGGCAGCAGGCCGTTCGGCATGCGCTTGTTCACGATCGGATTCGAGGCGGACGCGGTGAGGTTGCGGCCCGTCGAGGGATTCGGCAGCGACTCGCCGTTGTATTTGAAGCCGGCGGTAAGATAGACGCCGCGCAGCTTGCCGGTGGCGAAATCGTATTTCGCGCCCACGCCGGCGGTGTTCCGCGGCGTGCGGCGCGTCGGCGTGCCGACGAGATGGCGCGCGCCTTCGAAGCTGAGAATTTTCGCGTCGGTGTAACCGTAGCCACCGAAGAGCTGCAGCTGGCTCGTCGGGACCCAGTTGAAATCGAACTCCACGCCCTTCGAACCCTGGCGACCGCTCGTGAGCGTGACCGTGCGGCCGGTGGCCGGGTCGTTCACCGTGGTGGCGACGTTGTCCAGCTTGATGTCGAAATAACCGAGCGTGAACGTCACGCGGTCGTTGAAGAGGCCGGCCTTGATGCCCGACTCCCAGCCTTCGCCCGTTTCGTTCGGGAGCGTGAAGCGGTTGCCATTCAGATCGGTGCCGCTGCCGAACTGCGGCACGAACGAGCGGCTGCTGTTCGCGTAGAGCGTGAGCCCGCGCAGCACGCGAAAGTTCAGGCCGAGCTGGTGCGTGACGGCGTGCGCGGTGATGTCGGTTATCGACGCGGCGATGCGGTCGTTCGTCACGCTCTTCGAGGAATCATATCGCAGGCCCGCGAGCGCGACGAGGCGGCCGTCAAGCAGCGTCGCGCGCTCGCTCAGGAAGACGCCGTAGATATCGATCGAGTCGTCCTCGTTCTGGATCGGCGTGAAGAGCGACGGGTTGTCCTTGTAGGCAACGAGATTGTAGTCGGGGGTGTCGATGCTCAGGCCGTTCGCGACCGAGGCGGGGAACGCGGCGTTGACGGCGGCGTCCCACTGCTTCGGCTGCTGGGTCTGCCGCTGATAATCGAGCGTGAGGAGCAGCTTGTGTTTGACGTCGCCGGTGTTGAACGCGGCGAGGAAATCGTTCTGCCACGCCGAGCCGCCCTCGGGGAACGGCCGATAACGCGCGGTGCCGCGCTGGATGGTGCGCGTCTGCGGATTGTACTGGTCGCGGCCGCCGGCCTCCTGGCGCGTGAGGCCGCGCTCGAACCAGTTCGCGCTGCTGCGCCACGAGAGCCAGTCGGAGAAGCGGTGCTCGAGCGTGCCGGTGACGTTGCGCACGTAGCGGTTCGCGTAGGTGTGCGGGCCCTGCGAGTTGAAGTCGATGATCTCGGTCGCGATGTCGAGGTAGCGCGTGTAGGTGCGCGGCGTGCCGGTGGCCGGCTGGACGCGATACGGGTCGAGCACGAGCGTCTGGATGCGGAACGGCACGGTGCTGTTCGACGTGATGCCGCGCTCACGACGTTCCAGCCATTCGAACTCGAAGTTCAGGCTCGTGGCGGGCGTCGGTTTCCAGAGCAGCTGGCCGGAGACGGTCGCCTGGTTCTTCGCCTTGTATTTCTGATCCCACGTGCGCTGGTCGGCGGCGGCGTCGACGCGGTAGAAAAATTTTTCGCTGTCCGCGATCGGGCCGGTGGCCGAGAGCTGGCCGCGTCGGAGGCTGTGGTCGCCCGCGCTGAGCAGGAGGCGGTATTGCTCGCGCGCGCGCGGCTTGCGCGTGATGACATTCACCGTGCCACCGGGAAACACCTCGCCGTAGATCGAGGCGGCGGGCCCTTTGATGACCTCGATGCGCTCGACGTTGACCTTGTCGATCAGACCGATGCGGCGAAAGCCGTTGCGCAGCTGCACGTCGGCGTCGAAGCCACGGATGCTGTAGCCGCTGGAAAGCGTCTCGTAGCCGGTGACGTTGCTCGTGAACGCCATCTGGTCGCGGAAATCGAGCGCGTTGAAATCGTCGAGCAGCTCGCCGGTCACGACGTTGACGTTGAACGGCAGGTCGCGAATCGAACTCACGACGCGCGTGCCGGCGGTCGACTCGGCGGCGGCGTAGCCGTTCACGGCGGACGCGGTGACGTTGAATTCCTCGAGCGTGACGACCTCGCCGTTCGCATCCTTCTTTGGCGCGGGCGCGGCGGAACTCGCCGCGGTGGATGCGGGCGGGGCGACAGGACGAACGGCCTGGGCGTTAATCGCGCTCGTCGTGGTCAGCAACGAGAGTGCGAGCAAGGCTTGGAGTGGGGTTGGGCTTTTCATTCGAGAGTGGGGTGGGCGAACGACGCGCGGCGAACACCAGCGCGCCGCCGATGGAGAGGACTAAAATGCCGCAGCCGAGAAATGCGAGTCGGCCGAGGAGGGAATTTGGAATCAGCGCGAGCAGGACGACGAACGCGCCGTACGCGAGCGCGAGCCAGCCGACGGCGGCGGACTGACGGGCATCGTTCGCCGCGGCCGAGCCCTCCTCGACGGCGAAGTTCACCGGCGTGTTGAGGCGCGTGAAGAACGCCTCGATCGCCGCGCGGTCGGCCGCGCGTGTGCGCCGCCAGAAGAGCGTCGTGAGGCAGAACCAGGAGCCCGCGACGAGCACGTTGCCAAAGAACTGGATCGCTTGCGTCCAGTATTCCCGAGACGCGGCGTCGAGCGGCCGAGTGACGCCGAACGTGCGCACGGCCCAGTCGGCCGTGAGCGTGTCGCCGATGAAGAGCGAACAGAAAAATCCGACGAGCACCGTGCTCCAGCCGGACCACGGCGGCGTGCGCTTGATGATGAGCCCGAGCAGCAGCGGCACGGTGATCGGGATGCCAACGAGGATGCTGAGGCGCTGCATCTTCAGGAAAAGATTCAGTCCCTGCAGCGCGCTGAGCTTCAGCGCGACGACGACGATGAGCCCGCCGAGTCCAAGCGTCGCGAGCTTGCCGATGCGGAGGTAGTGGGCGTCGGTTGCGCCCGGTCGGAGGAGTGGCTGATAAAAATTCCGCACGAGGATGCCGGCGTTCTTGTTCAGGCCGCCGTCCATGCTCGACATCGACGCGGCGAAAATTCCGCTGACGAGCAGGCCCATCATGCCGACCGGCATGACCTCGCGCGCGATCGCGATAAACGACGCCTCCTCGGGATTGCGGATCCCGGGAAACACCGCGTGCAGGTCCGGCCACAGCGCGCGCGCCGCCATCGGCGGCACGAACCAGATGAAGATGCCGACGAAGAAGAGCGCGGCGCCGAGATAGCCGGCCCACTTCGCGTGCACGCTGTCCTTCACGCAGAGGTAGCGCGTGGATTCGAAGAGATGATTCGTGCTTGTGATCTGCTTCAGCAGCATCGCGGCGCACCAGAGGCCGAGAAATTCCTGCGAGAAGATCTGGTGAAAATCGAGATGCCCCGCGGGCAGGTTCGCCGCGAAGCCGTGAAATCCTCCGAGCCGGAGCAGCGCGAGCACGGCGACCGCGAGGCACACCGGCATCAGGATCAGCACCTGGATGAAATCGCCCGCGAGCACGGCCCAGCTTCCGCCGAGCAAGGCAACGAGCACGACGACCACGCCGGTCACGAGGATCGTTGCGGTGAGATCGACGCCGAAGACCGCGGCGGCGAAAACACCGAGCGCGTTCAGCCACAGCGCGGCCTGCAAGGTGCCGAGCGGCACCTGCAGCCAGAGGAAAACCTGCTCGTTCGCGGCGCCGAAACGGAGGCGGATCGCTTCGATCGCCGTGATCACGCGCAGCTGGCGGAAACGCGGCGCGAAATACGTCGCGTTGAGGACGAAGCCGAGCGCGTTGGCGATGTAGATGACGGTGATCGGCCAGCCGTCGCGATACGCCTGGCTCGCGGCGCCGGTGAAAGTCCACGCGCTGAACGCGGCCATGAACGCCGAGCCGCCGACCATCCACCACACCGCCTTGCCGCCGCCGCGGAAATAATCGCTGACGTTGTGCACGAAGCGCCGAAAGACCCAGCTGATCGCCAGCATGTAGGCGAAGTAGAAGACGAGAACGGCGTAGTCGTAACGCGTCATGCGGAGCGGGGAGGGGCCGCTCATCCCGATTTAATAATTATCAGATGACAAGGATTTTTTCCGCGGGCGGGTGCGCGGTCCGGACGCCGCGGCCGAAAAATTATTTTCCCGTCGCGCGTCCGTGGCGCACGAGCACGCCGCCGACCAGCAGCACGCATCCGCCGCAACCGAGGAAGGCGAGGCGGCCGGCCAGCGGGTTGGGAATGATCGCGAGCAGCGCGACGAACGCGCCGTAGGTGACGCAGAGCCAGCCGACGACGGACGCCTGCGTGTGGTCGTTCGCGGCGTGCGCCCCCTCCTCCTTCGCGAAATCCACCGGCGTGTTGAAGCGCGTGAAGAACGTCTCGACCATCTCGCGGTTGGCGACGTTGTCGTCGCGCCAGAAAAATTTTGTGCCGAGGAACCACGTCGAACACACGACGATGTTGCCGAAGAACTGGACCGACTGGCGCCAGTATTCGCGCGACGTCGCGTCGAGCTCCGCGTGATGGAAGAAGTTCGCGGCCCAGTCGGCGGTGAAGACGTCGTCGATCACGAGCGAGCCAATGAAACCCACCAGCACGGTCGACCAGGCGGACCAGGGCGGCGTCTTCTTCACGATCATGCCGAGCAGCAGCGGCACGAGGATGGGAATGCCGATGAGGATGCTGATGCGCCGCGTGAGGAGAAAAAGATTGAGGCCCTGCAGCTGCGCGAGTTTCAACGCGACGCAAATGGCGATGATGCCGAGCGCGGTCGTGGCGAACTTCCCCGTGCGCAGCAGCTGCGCGTCGGTCGCGTGCGGCTTCACGAAGGGTTGGTAGAAATTCTTGATGAAGATGCCGGCGTTGCGGTTCAGGCCGGCGTCCATCGTCGACATCGTCGACGCGAAGATGCCGCTGATGAGCAGGCCGAGCATGCCGACGGGCATCACGGAGCGCGCGATCGCGATGAACGAGGCCTCGTCGGGATTCTTCAGCGTGGGAAACATCTCGTGCAGGTCGGGCCAGAGCGCGCGCGCGGCCATCGGCGGGACGAACCAGATGAAGAGCGCGAAAAAGAAAAGCCCGGCGGCGAGGAACGCGGCCCACCGCGCGTGGCGGCTGTCCTTCACGCAGAGGTAGCGCTCGGCGTCGTTGAGGTTGTTCGTCGTCGTGAACTGGCCGAGCACCGCGGCGAAGCACCAGAGCAGGAGAAATTCCTTGGTGAACACCTTGCTCAAATCGACGTGCGACGCGGGGATCGCCTTGAGGAATCCGTCGAAGCCGCCGAGGTGCATCAGCGCGAGGATCGTCGTCGTGAGGCAGATGGTCATGAGGATGATCATCTGGATGAAGTCGCCCGCGAGCACCGCCCAGCTGCCGCCGATGATGGCAATGGCCAGCACGACGACGCCGGTGCCGACGATCGTCAGCGTGACGTCGAAGCCGAACACCGCCGAAATGAAAACGCCCAGCGAGTTCAACCACACCGCGGCCTGCAGCGTGCGGAACGGCAGCTGCAGCCACGTGAAGACCTGCTCGCTCGCGCGGCCGAAGCGGAGGCGAATCGTTTCCACGCTCGTGACCACGCGCAGCTGGCGGAACTTCGGGCCGAACTTCCACGCGTTGAGGAGGAAGCCGAGCATGTTGCCGACGTAGATCATCATCACCGGCCAGCCGTCGCGATACGCCTGGCTCGCGGCGCCGGTGAAAGTCCACGCGCTGAATTGCACCATGAACGCCGAGCCGCCGACCATCCACCACACCGCCTTGCCGCCGCCGCGAAAGTAGTCGCTCACGTTGTGCACGAAACGACGAAACACCCAGCTCACCACCAGCATGTAGGCGAAGTAGAAAACGAGGACGCCGTAGTCGTAGCGAGTCATGCGGGGTTCAGGCGATGTCGGTCACGCGCGCGCCTGACGCGCGGACGAGCCTGTGGATTCTGCTCTTCCCTCAGAATGACAATCCTATTTCGCCGGCCCCGTCGTGTCGCCGATGAAAAGCTGCGCGGGCAACATCAAGTCCGTGAAACCCTCTTCGCCACCCGCGGGCGGCTCGAGCACGAGTCGCGCGGCGGCCTCGCCGAGTTTCTCGGGATTCGAGCCCGCGGCCGTGATGCGCGGAATACTCTCGGTCGCGACCGGCGAGAAATCCGCGCTCGCGACGCTCACGTCCGCCGGCACGGCCCAGCCCTCGTGTTGCAATTCCCGCACCGCGCCGGCGGCCATCAGCGTGTTGTAGGCGATGAACGCCGTGGGAAAATCCTTGCGGCGGGCATGCGGCAGCAGCGAGCGGATCGCATCGGCGCCGTCGATGCGTTCGCCGTCCTTGAGCTTCACGGTGTAGCGCGGGTCGAGCTTGAGCTGGTGGCGCGCGAGCGCGGCCTCGAGCGCCTGGAGGCGCGCCTCGTGGCGGCCGAGGCCAACGTTCCCGCCGAGCCAGCCGAAGCGGCGGTGGCCGCGCGCGTGCAGATGGTCCACGATCGACTCGAGCGCCTGCGGCTCGTTGCCCAGGATGGAATGACAGAGCCCGGGATAGCGCGCCGACACGGCGACGATCCGCAGGCCGAAGCGCCGCAGCTGATCGAGAAAGGCACGCGTCACTTCGCCCACCAGCACGATGCCTTGGAAAGCGTGACCGGGACCAAAGACGCGGCGCAGCTTCGCGTCGTCGAGCTGATCTTCCGCGCCGAGAAACACGGTGGTGAACTCGCGCGCCTCGATGCCCGTGTGCAGTCCGTGTTGCACGTGGCCGAAGTACATCGTCGGCGTGTTCAGTCGCAGCGGCGCGCGCAGGATGATCCCGACCTGCTTCGCCTTCGACGCGGGCGACGACGCGAGGTGCATGCCCTTCGGGTGGTAGCCACGCTTCGTCGCGTGCGCCCAGATGCGATCGTAGGTTTCCGCGTTGATGCCCTGCTTGCGCCCGTTGAGCACGAGCGACACGAGGGCCTGCGAGATACCGAGCTCGCGCGCGAGCTGCGTCTGCGAAACTTTTTTCGGGCGGGGCAAGGCGGCGAGGATTAGACCGCCGTCAACGGTACAGCCAGAACTTCTTGCTCTGCTCCTGGTAGATCTTCGCTTGCTCGCGCCACGTGCGGAGCCACGCGTCGATGTCGATCGCCTTGCCCTTCTTCACGAGGTCGTTGAAGAACGCGGTCGATCCGACGGCGACGAGGAAGGTCCGCCGCTCCGCGGTGGTCGCGCGCGCAAACGGATTCCGTGGCTCGAGTTTGCACGCGAGCTTCATCAGATAGAAATTCAACGCCGTCGGCTCCCACGCGTCATAGTCGACGATGTCGATATAGAGCCCGGTGCGCGTCGTGCCCGGTTTGTCGCCGGTGACGCTGACGTTGCGGAATTGCAGTCCCGGCAGATTCAGCGCGCGCAGCTCCTTCTCGATGACCGCGTCCGGAATCTTGACGACTTCCGGATGCGCGATGCCGCGAAACGGATAACGTTTGCCGACGCCGGTGGTGAAGCCGCCGACGATCGTGCCGAGCCCGGTCATTGGGTAACCCTGCACGGCGGCCCAGTCCTGGATCAGGCCGGACGTGGGAATCCACGTGAGCCCGGTGTCGGGCCAGCGCATCGCGCGCGTCCAGCCGCGCATCGGAATCACGGTGAGCTTGCCGCGGGCGCGCGCCGCGTCGCTGATCTTCAATCCGCCCGGCGGCTGCGCGTCGCGCACCATGTAGGCGAGCTCGCCCATCGTGAGGCCGTGGACATACGGCACGCGAAAGCGGCCGACATCGCTCATGTGCTCGGCGTCGAGCGGCGGGCCGTCGACCTTCAGGCCGCCGAGCGGATTCGGCCGATCGAGAATGATCACTTCCTTGCCGTTCTCGAAGCAGCCTTCCATCGCGATCTTCATCGCGCCGCTGAACGTGTAGCTGCGCGTGCCGATGTCCTGCAGGTCGATCACGAGCGCGTCGATCCCCTGCAGTTGCGCGGCCGTCGGCTTCACGAGGTTGCCCTTGTAGAGCGAAAACACGCGCAGGCCCGTGCGTGGGTCAGTGAAATCGTTGAACGGTTTTTCCGCCGGCAGGTCGCCGTAGATCCCGTGTTCGACGGCGTAGAGCGCGACGAGTTTCACGCCGGGTGCGTGGCGCAACACCTCGATCGTGGCGACTCCGTTGCGATTCACGCCGGCGGGATGCGTGAGGAGCCCGACGCGTTTTCCCTTCACCGCGGCGAAGCCCTCGGCCTCGAGGACGTCGATACCGAGCATCACGCGCGTGTCGCGCGGCGGCTGCGGTGGCGGCTGCGCCGGTGGCGTCGGCGGCGGCTGGACGGGCGGCGTGGGTGGTTTCTTCGACGACTCGCAACCGGTGAATCCGATGAGACCGGCCGCGAGAACGGCGAGAGCGACAAGTCGGGGAAAAAAGGGAAGGGCGGCCGCGCGGCGCATGAAATTGCGACGACTGTGCGGCGGGCCTTCGCGCGGTCGAGTCGTTTCGCGCGCCTACAAAGCGGCGGCGACCGCGCGGTGCAGATTCGCGCCGGCAGTGCGCAACGCGCTTTCGAGCGGGGTGCCGGCTGGCGTGATCGCGTGCAACGCGAGCGACGAGTTGGGCGCCGTCGCCGTGACTGCGCCGGCAAAGACGTGCACGCTTTTCCCGAGCTTCAGCGCGCGCGCGGCGATCGCGCCCGGACCCTTGCCGCTCAACGAGCTGTCATCGAAGCGGCCCTCGCCCGTGATCACGACATCGGCGGACGCGAGTCGCGCGTCGACGTCGAGCCACGCCGTCACCAGGTCGAAACCCGGCAGCAGTTGCGCGCCGGCCGCCGCCATCAGGCCGAATGAAATGCCGCCGGCCGCGCCGGTACCGGGCGTGTCCATGAGCGCGTCGGGCTGATGGGTGTGCGCACAGAGCATCAGCGCGAGTCGCGCGCTTTCGTGGTCGAGCGCGACGAGGTCCGCGGCGCGCAAGCCTTTTTGCGGACCGTAGACCGCGGCGGCGCCACGCGCGCCGAGCAGCGGATTGCTCACGTCGCACGCGATGCGAATCGGCGGCAGACCCGACATCACGCGGCCGGAAATTCGGCGGATGGATTTCCAGTGCGCGGGAATCGGCGGCGCGACGAGCGTGTTGCGGTCGCCGAGAAACTCCAGGCCGAGCGCCGCGAGCGCGCCGAGGCCGAGATCGTGTGTCGCGCTGCCGCCAACGCCGAGGAGGATCGCGGCGACCTTGAGCTCTGCGGCGGTCCGAAGAAGTTCGCCGGTGCCGAAGGTCGTCGCCTGCCACGGATCGCGATCGTGCGACGCGAGGAGCGCAAGACCGGACGCGGACGCCATTTCGATCACGGCGACCTGTTCGCCGGCTGCGGGCGGGCCAAGCAGTGCTTGGGCCGCCGCGGGGATCTTCGCGCGCGGCACGAGCCCGATCGTCGCCTGCGTCAGCGTGCCGCGCGGACCCATGACCGTCGACGTCATGATCTGGCCGCCGGCCGCGCGGGTGAGAATTTCGCAGAAGCCTTCGCCGCCATCCGCGAGCGGACAGAGATCGAGCGACCAATCGGGATGGCGTTCGCGCAGCGCGCGCGCCGCGATCTCGCACGCCTCGCGCGCGGTGAGCGAATCCTTGAACTTGTCGAACGCGAGGAGCGCGCGCATCGCGGCGAACGTGGCGATGCCTCGCGCGTATTTCAATCCAACGAAAAAGGGCGCGGCCTGCGCCGCGCCCTGGAGTTCAGAAAAAGCGAGCGTCGCTCAGTACGTGCCCTTGACGCCGATGGTCCACTGGCCGCCGTATTTTTCCTTCATCTGCATGCGATGGTCCGACTTGAAGTACCAATTCTTGCCGGCATTGAAGGCGTTGCGGCCCGAGATGAAGAGGCTGAGGTTCTTGTTGAACTGCCAGCCGGTGCCAATGTCGCACACGATGCGCTGCTTCAGGTACTGCACGTCGCCGCGATCGAGCGTCGAGGTCAGCGGGTTCGCGATGATGCTCTCGTCGACGTAGGTGCCCGCGAGGCTGAAGTTGAACTTGCGGTAGCGATAATACACGCCGCCACTCGCGTTCTGGGGCGCCCAGCCCGCGCCGTTGATGTTCTGGATCGGGCGGGGATTCGACGTGAAGCGCGCGTAGTTCGCGAAGATGCTCGTGCCGCGCAGGAATTCCCACGGCAGGAACGTGAGCGCCTGGCTGTAGCTCAGCTCGATGCCACGGATCTTGCGCGTGCCGGCGATGTTTTGCTTCGTGATGAAGTCGTACGTCGAATAGTTCGGGTCGTTGCCGAAGCCCGCCTCGTTCGCGGTGATCGTGAGCGTGTCGACCGCACCGGTCACGTTGGTTTCGAAGACGTTCACGCTGACGGTGCCCGCCGGTTCGAAGTAGTATTCGAGCATCGCGTCGTATTTCTCCGAATGCTCCGGCGTGAGGTTCGGATTCGGGATCGTGATTTGCGTGTCGGCGCTGTTGATGCTCCACGCGCCGGCGATGTCGCTGAGCGCCGGGCGCTTGATCGCCTTGTTGTAGCCGAGCTTCAGATTGAGGTTCTTTGTGATCGTGTACTTTGCCGAGGCGCTCGGCATGAAGTCGGAGTAGTCGCCGTAGCTCTTCACGAGGCCCTTCGAATACTTGTAGTAAATGTAGTCGAGGCTCGTGGTCGGCGCGGTGAACGTGCCGTTGGCGTTGCGGATCGAGAACGGATTCTTCGACACCGGCACGAGGAACGGCACTTCGCTGAGCGTGCTGGTTTCCTCGTAGCGGCCGCCGGCTTGGAGCTGCCACTGCCCGAGGCGCGTGTTGCCCATGACGTAGCCGGCGTGGATCGTCTCCTGGTTGCTGTGCGGGCTGCTCAGGATGCTCTCGAGGTTCGTGACGTTGTTCGCCGCGGTCTGCGTGAAATATTCCGGATGCGTGTACTGCAGCTGGAAGAGCGCGGCCTTGTCCGGCACCGGCATCGGCGCGAGGTTGATGCCCCACTGGTCAAAATGGAACGTCGCCGGCGACGCCGGCATGATCGCGTTGAGCTGATTGCCGGCCGGATTCGTGGGCGTCGCGGTGTTGCCGATGTACGTGAACGTGTTCGCGTAGATCGTCGCGCCATTGCGATACGTCACCTGGTCGTAGAGACCCGCCTTCACGAAGGTCGGAGTGTCCCACTTCAGCGCGTATTTGAAATTCACCTGGCCAACGTACTGCTCCGTCTTGCCGCGGCTGCGGCTGTTGGTGATGTTGCCGGCCTGCGTGTCGTTGCGGCCCCAGTTGCTGAGATCGTACCAACTCGCACCGGAGGTTTGCGTGATATACCAGTCGGACGAGTCGTTGTTCGGCCGCGTCGCGGTCCAGCCGATGCGCGTCAGCTGGATGTTGGCGTTGTCGACCGCGCCCATGTGCAGGCTGCCGTTCTGGCCGCGGGCGCGGGAGAAGCTGAACGAGCCGTCGGCGGTGATCCGGCCCAGCTTGTAGTTGAAGCCGAGCGCGAGGTTCGTCGTGTCAGTCTTCTTGTTGCCGTGGCTGCCCGACTGCTCGAGGCGCGTGTTGGCGTTGGCGGTGGGGCGCGCGACGACGGAGGTGAGCGCGGGATCCACGGTCACGTCGGCCGAGCTGACGCGGAAATTCAGATTCCGGTTCGCGATCACGTCGCTGAAGTAGGTGTAACTCGTCGCGAGCGAGAGACGCAGCGCGGGGCTCCACGGCTGGTAGTCGAGCTTCACGCCGGCGGAGTGCTTCGTCGTTTCCTTCGGGCCGTCCTTGAAGTTGATCGCGGTGATGAGCGGATGGCCCGCGGCGATGGCCTGCGCCGACGTGTAGTCGTAGGTCATGCTGTTGCGGAACTGTTCTTTGAACACGCTCGTGGTCGAGCCGGTCAGCGCGATGCCGAGCTTGTTGCCGAAGTACGCGTTGGAGTAGTCGAACACGAATGTCGGGCGCGATTTCGCGTTCGTGTGGTCGTCGTGCCGCGGCGTCTTGTGCAGCGTGTAATCGTACTGGTTGCCGATAAGGCCGGCGGTGAAATTGAAGCGCTGGCCTTTGCGATCGAGCGCGCTCTTCGTGCGGAGGTTGATCGTGCCGGCCGGCGCGTCCGCCGGCATGTCGGCGCTGAGCGTCTTGTTCACCTCGATCGACTCGATGTTGTTGATCGAAAAGGCCTCGAATTCGAACTGCCGCGTGTCGGAGCCGAACGAGGAACCGGCGACGGTGTTGGCCATCGTGTTGCCGTCGAGCGTCACGTAGCCGTAGCGCGCTTCCATGCCGCTCATGCGCGCGGCGCGGGTGTCGGTCTCGACATAGTCGAGCGTCACGCCCGGCATGAACTTCAGGAACTCACCGACGTTGCCCTCGGCGATGTCGCCGAAATTGTCCGCGGCGACGACGGACTTTACGTTCATTGCCTGTTTCTGCTCGGTCACGGCCTTCGCCTGGCCTTCGCGCTCGGTGGAGACGACGAACGCAGCGAGCTTCACCGTCTCGTCACCCTTGCGGCCGTCGCTCGGCGCGAGCTCGAAATCGTGCGTCGCGGTGGCGCCGGCGGTGACGTTGACCTTGGCCGACGCCGACTGGTGGCCGGTGTAGGTCGCGGTGAGCGTCACTTCGCCGGCGGGCGCATTCAGGAGTCGGAAGTAGCCGCCGTCCTCCGTGATCGCGATCTGCGGGGTGCCTTCGATGCGCACCTCGGCGTTGCGAATGTATTCGTTGGTCGCGGGATTGAGCACGCGACCCGTGATCGTACCGGTGGCCGCCTGTGCGAGCGCAAGGCAGGGTAGCGCCAGCGCGAGCAGGCCGGCGAAAATCCGGCGCCAACGCGACGGCGCCGGCGAGGGAAGGTTAGGTTGGGTTTTCATTGGGTTGTTCGGTCTGTTCTGTTCCACCAGGCAAGTCGGGTGATGGAAAAGATTGGTAGGGTTCCGGAGCGGGCGGACGCCGCGGACAAGGACCCTGTCCGCGAACATTTCCCGTCGGCCGGGCGCGGCGAAGAGGGCCGCATTGGTTTGATCAGCCAACGCGGCGCAATCGTCCAGCGCGGACGCATGGACATTTGACGCGACGCGATGGAGATTATCAACCGCCCCGGCTCAACTCTTGGCTGGCGTGCGCTCGAGGCGGAATTTCTGGAACGCGGCCTCGAGTTCTGAAACCTGCAGCGGTTTCGTGAGATAGTCGTTAATTCCCGCGGCCCGCGCCCGCATGCGTTGTTCGTCGCGCGCGTCGGCGGTGAGGGCAATGATCCAGATCGACTGCGCCGCCGGGCCCGCCTTGCCGTCGCGGATCTGCCGCAGCGCGGTGAGGCCGTCCATCTCGGGCATATGCAGGTCGAGCAGCACGAGGTCGTAGTCGTCGGCCCGCAGCGACAACTCCTCGATCGCGCGCTGGCCGTGCTCCACGACGACGAAAGGACACGCGAGGGTCGCGAGCACGCGGCGCATCAGGCGTTGATTGACCGGATTGTCCTCGACCAGCAGCACGCGCAGCCCGTGCTGCATCGGGGCGCGGCTCTCGCTGACGGGACGCGGATTCGCGCCGGACAGCGTCGAGAAGAGGGTTTCGTGATGCACCGGCTTGTTGATCAGCAGGCGGAAATGTCCGCGCAACGCGTGGCGGAGTTCGCTCGAGAGCGAGATCGGCACGAGACCGAAGGTTTTCGCCGGCGCCAGCTGAGGCGCTGGTCCCGGCTGTTGCGCGAGTTCGCGCGCGGAGGCGTCGGTCACGTCGCGCAATGCGATGTCCCACGACTTGCCGTCGAGGCTCTCAGGTGTGTCGGCCTGGACAATGGCGGCGCCCCAGTGGTTGAGCAGGTCGTGCAGCTCGCGGCGCAGCGCGCCGGGTTGCGCGACGAGGGCGATGCGCGCGTGACTCAAGTCGTGATCCGGCGGTTCGGGTGCCGCGACGGTGACCTGCACGGAAAACGTGAAGGTCGAGCCCGCGCCCGGCGTGCTCGTGCAGTGAATCTCTCCTTCCATCAGGCGCACGAGATTGCGGCAGATGGCGAGGCCGAGGCCGGTACCGCCGTATCGGCGCGTCGATGACTCGTCGAGCTGGCTGAAGGGCTTGAACAATTTCTGCTGGTGCTCGGCGGGAATGCCGATGCCGGTGTCGCGCACCGCGAATTCCAGCACGCAGGTTTCGGGCGGGAGATTTTCGCCGGCCGGCGGCCGGATGCGCACGCTCACGGTTACCTCGCCGCTTTCGGTGAACTTCACCGCGTTGCCGACGAGGTTGATCAGCACCTGGCGCAGCCGCCCGCCGTCGGTGATGATCGTGGAGGGCACGTCCTCGGCCACGCGATGCAGCAGCTCGATGTGTTTCTCCGCCGCCTTGGTCGCGAGGAGATCGAGCGCGTCCTCGATGCATTCGCGCGGGTCGCACGGGGTGGCGTCGAGTTTGAGTTTGCCCGATTCGATGCGGGCGAAATCCAGGATGTCGCTCGTGAGTTGGATCAGCGCCTCGCCGCTGGCGCGGATGGTCTGGACGTATTCGCGCTGCTCGGGAGCGAGCGAGGTGTCGAGCAGCAGGCTGGTGAAGCCCACGATGCCGTTGAGCGGCGTGCGCACCTCGTGGCTCATCGTCGCGAGGAACTGGCTCTTCGCGCGGTCGCCCGCCTGCGCGAGGTCGCGCGCCTCGCGCAACTCGGCTTCGCGCCGCTTGATTTCCGTCACGTCGTCGAATACGGCGACGAAGCACGCCAGCGAGCCGTCGCGGTGCTTCACCGGCGTGACGACGCCGCGCACCGGATACGTCGTGCCGTCCTTGCGCCGATTCTGCCACTCGCCCTCCCAGCTGCGGCCCGCGCGGACCGAGGCGACGAGGTCGGCGATGATTTCCTCCGACGACTCGGTGACGCGAAAATCGCGCCAGTTGCGCCCGATCAATTCGCGGCGGGCATAACCGATCTGCTGGCAGAGGCCGCGATTCGCGTACTCGATGCGGCTGTTCAGGTCGCAGATCATGAGCGCGGAGTGACTCTGCTCCATCGCCTCCGAGAGATTGCGAATGACTTCCTGTTGCTCGCCCTGGCGCCGCGTGACGCGCCAAGCGCCGAACGGCAGGCCGAGCAGCAGCCACACGTAAAACGCGCCCTGCAGGCCCGCGCCCCAGAGCGAGCGCTCCCACGCGGCGGCGTCGATCTCGACGCCCAGCACTTCCTTCACGCGGGTGCCGGGCTTTGCACCCGCGCGATCGTCGACCTGGGCGTACGCGGTCACCCACGTGCCGAAATCGTCGCGCAACGGTCCTTCCGTGGCGGGCCGGCCGGTGCGCAGGATTTCCTGCAAGCCGGGCGACGTTCGCGCCTGCGTGTAGATGTCGCCGGGCAACGATTCGTCCTTTTCGCCCGGCGACGCGGAGTCGGCGAGAAACACCACGTCGCCCGTTTCCGGCACGAGGCGAAACAGGTAGACGAAGCGCACCCTTGGGTCGATCGCGCGCAAACTGTGGAGGCGGGCCTTCACGGCGGCGTAGGTTGGCGTGCCGACATCGGAGCGCGCGCCGGCAAGTTGGCGGGTCTCCGTCGCGTCGAACGCCACCGCCGAGCGCCGCGCATCCCCGATCAGTTCGCCGAGCAAACGTTCGCGCCGCGCGTCGCGTGCGAACCATCCTGCGACGCCACCCGCCAGCAGGATGCCGGTCCACGCCGCGAGGGCACGGAGGTTGCGGAGAAAAGGCAGAGCCATGGTGGACCGCCCGAGGGGGTGCGGGGGACTCAAGGAACTCGCCTGCCGGCACGCAATCGGGAACGCGTGGGATCGCGGACGCGGGCCGCCTATCGCGCTTTACGCGCGCCGGTGTGCCGTCAGGCTGCGGACATGGCCGACGAACCGGATCCGCCGCGAAAATACTACGAGTTCAAACCGCGCGAATTCGATCGGGTGAACCCGCCGCGCCCGCCCGCGTCCGAGGTGCCGCCGCCGCTCGCGCCGCGCGCACTCGATCCCAGCAAGCCGATCGACGTGCGCGAATTGTTTCAGCAGGCCCAGACCGGCGCGCCGCTGCTTTCGCGCCAGCGCACCGCCGACAAAACGGACGTGCATGCGATCCTGAGCGACAACCACGCGCGCGACAACGCGGCCGGCCTCAACGAGCTCGAGGTGAAACCCAAGCGCGCGTCGAAACGAAAACGCGATTACTGGCTGATGATGGGCCTGGCCACCGCGATCTTCGGCACGGCCGCCGTGGTTTCCGGCGCAAGCGTGCTCGCCGGCAACCGCGGGTCCGCGATCGTTTTCGTTTATTCGCTCGCCGCACTCGTGATGGTCAACCTGGCCCTCTGGTGGGTCATGTGGCACATCGTCGAGGACTATTGACCGCGGCGGCCGACGAGCTCCCAGAGCAGCACGGCGGCGGCGACGGAAACATTCAGCGACTCGACTTCGCCGCTGCCGGGAATCGTGACGCGTCGCGTGCAGGCGGCGGCGACCGCTTCGCCGAGGCCGTGCTCCTCGTTGCCGAGCGCGAGCGCGATCGGTTTCGCGCCGCGCGGGGCGACGTCCGGGCGACCGCCGCGAGTCGCCGCGCCGATCACCTCGTAGCCGGCGGCGGCCAACTCCCGCGCGAACGCGGCGAGATCGCGCACCCGAAAAATCTCCACCGCCTCGAGTCCGCCTTCGGCCACGCGGAAGGCCGCTTCGCCGGGCAGCGCCGCTCCCGGGTCGTGCGGCAACACGAGGCGGGTGACACCGAAGAACGCCGCGGTCCGCGCGATCGCGCCGAGATTGTGCGCGTTGCCCACGCGATCGAGCAGGAGAACGGGCACGCGTTTCGCGGCCCACGCGCGCACCTCGACTTCGGTTGGCGCCCGCAAGGCCGGCGCCGGCACGACGGCAACAATGCCGCCGTGGTGCACCGTGCCGGCGATCTTCTCCAGCTCCGCCGGCTCGACGCAGCGATAGATTTTTTTTGCCGCGGCGAGCGCCTTGCAGATCACGCCGATTTTCCGGCCGGTCGCATAATCGAAATACAGCCGCGAAATCGATCCCGCATCGCGCGCAAACCGCGCCCGCACGGCAGCGAGGCCGCAGAGTTTCAATTCCTCGGTTTTCATGGCGCGACGTCTCCCACGAGCGTGAACTCCTCGCGGTCGTGGTAGAGATGATGAACCTGCGCGCCGGGGACGCGCAACTCGCGGAGCAGCGCGATGGGATCGACGCGGCCGAATTTCAGGTTGACCACATAGCGGCGGCACCAGCGGCGCGTGAGCCAAGGCTCGACGATCGAGCGGAGCACGTGATGCGGCTCCTCGACCATGTCGCAGAACAGCCAGTCGAACGTCGCGCCCGCGGCCGGCGCGAACTTGAACGCGTCCTCGCGGCGATGCGCGATCTGCGGATGGTCGAGCGCGCCGCCCTTGAGCGGGCCGTTGTCGATCGCGATGACGCGCGCGCCGCGTTTCGCCGCACTGTAACTCCAGCCGCCGGGCGCGGCGCCGAGATCGCAGACGGTTTCGCCGGTCTGCGGTTCGCGGCCGAGGACGACGTACGCTTCCTCGACTTTCAGGTAGGAACGCGACGGCGCGAGTTCGTCATCGGCCATCCGGCGTGGCCCGTGGCGAAACGACTCGCGCGCGACGAACGCGCGGCCGAAGTCGGCGAAGAAAACAAAAAGCCCGCGCGCGGGCCCGACGCCGCGCGGCAGGTCGGGGGAGGCGAGCTTCGCCACGCGCGCGAGTTTTTTCTTCACGAGTTTCCCGAACGCCGCTTCGACACCGCCGATGCGCCGGCCGAGGCCGACGAGTTCCTGCGGACCCAGCCACACGCTGGGCCACGCGATTTCGATGCGTTCGCCGCGGAGGCTGCCGAGAAAAAATTCTGCGATCCGTGCGGCGAGCGCGTTGACCGAATCGCCGCGCACCTCGACGGGCGAGATGAGCGTGAGATGTGCGAACGCGAGCGTCTCGAGGTGGGTGACACCGGCGTCGCAAGCCCAGCCCGGGCCTTTCTCCTCCACGGTCGTGCCGCGCAACTCCGCCAGCTCGCGGGCGAGCAGCGTTTCGAATCCGGCCTGGCAGGTGTGCAACACGATCGCGAACGTGGCTGCGACGCGCCCGGCGGCGACACAAAACGCGCGAACTGCGGACGCGCGCGTCGGTCTTTCGCGCGATGGCCGCGATGACACGCAGCGAACCGATGACAGCCGCGCCTTTCGTGCCGGCGCGTCGCACCCCGAAAACGTTGCGCGAGGCCGCGCAGCATTGCCGGGGTTGCCCGCTTTGGCGCCACGCGACGCAGGCGGTCTTCGGCGAAGGGCCCGCACATGCGCGCGTCGTGTTGCTCGGTGAGCAACCCGGGGACAAGGAGGATCTCGCCGGTCGGCCGTTCGTTGGCCCCGCGGGCCGGCTGCTCGATGAGGCGCTCGTCGCGGCGAAGATCGCGCGCACCGACGTCTACGTCACGAACGCGGTGAAGCACTTCAAATGGGAGCCGGTCGGCAAGCGCCGCCTGCACAAGAAACCGAGCGCCCGCGAAATCGCCGCGTGCCGACCGTGGCTCGACGCGGAATTCGAGTTGCTCCACCCCGAGGTCGTCGTCGCGCTGGGCGCGACCGCGGCCCAGGATTTGATGGGCGCGACGTTTCGCGTCACGCGGGACCGCGGAAAAATTTTTCGCGACCTCACGTTCGCGCCCGCGTTTGTCGCGACGGTGCATCCGTCCTCGATCCTGCGCGGCGATCCGGCGGAACGCGACGCGGCGTTGCGGGAGTTTGTCGCGGACTTAAAGATCGTGGCGAAGCTGCTCTAGGAATTAGAGCCGCTGCAGATGAAATCCGCCGTCGACGTCGAAACACGCGCCGGTGGAAAACGGGAAGCGATCCTCGGCGATCGCGCGCACGGCGCGACCGATGTCCTCGGGTTTGCCCCAGCGGCGGATCGGCGTGATGCCGCGCTCGTCGTGGAGGATCAGCTTGTCGTACTTTTCCTTCACGCCACCGGTCATGTCGGTCGCGATCACGCCGGGCCGGATCTCGTAGACGTTGATGCCGTCGTGCGCGAGCCGGTCGGCGAAGAGCTTCGTCATCATCGCGAGCCCGGCCTTCACCATGCAGTAGTCGCCGCGGTTGATCGACGCGGTGTAGACCGAGATGGACGTGATGTTCACGATGCGTCCGCGGAAGCCCTCGGCGTCGGGCGCCTGTTGCAGCATCTGTTTCGCGACGAGCTGCGAGAGGAAGAACGGACCCTTGAGGTTGATGGCGAAGAGGCGGTCGAAACTTTCCTCGCCCGCGTCGAGCAGGTCGGCGCGAACTTTCGGCGCGACGCCGGCATTGTTCACGAGCAGGTCGATGCGGCCGAACTTCGCGACGGTTTCGGCGACGAGACGCGCGCGGTCCGCGGCGACGGCGACATCGCCCTGGACCATGAAGCCGTCGCCGCCGGCCGCTTTCACCAGCGCGAGCGCCTCGGCCGCGGCCTCCGCGTTGCCCGCGTAGTTGATCGCGACGCGGTTGCCCGCACGGGCGAGTTCGACGGCGATGCCGCGGCCGATCCCGCGGGAGGCGCCGGTGACGAGAGCGGTTTTCGAAGCCATGCGTCGAGGAGCCAAAATCATGCGGAACGCACGAGCCAGACAAAATGCCGTTTCCCCGCGCGAACCGACCGGCGGTCCGGCGGTCAGTCGCCGCGCAACTCAAACCCACCATGAAGAAAACACTCTTGTTCACGACTCTGATCGCCGGCGTTGCGCTCGTCGGCTGCAACAAATCCACGAAGTCCACCACCGCGACGACCGATACGACGACGCGCGATGCCGCCGTGGCCAACGCTGACACCGCCGCCACTCGCGCGGGCAACGACCTGCGCTCGGCCGCGAATAATGCCGGTGACGCGCTCCGCTCGGCCGGCACCGCCATGGCCAGCTCCGCTCGCCAGACGGAGTGGAAGCTGACGGCCGACGACATCAACGCCGATCTCGCCGCGCACCGCGACATCGTCCGCACGCGCGAGAACGCCGGCAACGCCACGGGCAAGATGGACAAGTCGGTCCTGAAGTCCGCGGTCGAGGGCCGCATCAAGGCCGACAGCGAACTCGCGAACCTGAAGCTCGACGTGAACCCGAAGAGCGACGGCGAAATCCAGCTCGAGGGCAAGGCCCAGACCGCCGACCAGATTGGCAAGGCGATCGCGCTCGCGCTCGACACCGACGGCGTCACCAAGGTCACGTCCAAGATCAAGCTGGCTGACAACGCCGTGAAGCACTGAGCCGAAAACGAATTCACCGCCGCTCCGAGGAGCGGCAACCGTCGCCGGTGGACCTCGCGTTCACCGGCGATTTGTTTTTTTCCGCGCGCGCGGGCATCAGAAAACTCCCGGCGGGGTGGGCGGAGTTCCGATTACGGGTTCGTGCAGGGCGCGAGACGAGAGGCGCGCCGCGGCCGCCGCAAATCGCCCGTTTCCCTCTGAGCGCGAGCACTTCGGCGAACCGATGGAACGGTGCGCGGTCAGTCGTCCGGCAACTCATCAATGCCTATGAATAAAAAATCTCTCCTCGCACTCTGCCTCGCGGGCCTCGCGCTCGCCGGCTGCAGTCACACCACTCGCACCAGCACCAAGAGCTACGGCGCGACGACGACCGGCACGGCCACCACGACGACGCCGGTGACGGTGGGCGCCAGCACTTCTTCCGACACGACGTATTCCCAGTCGGCGAATACGAACGTGAACAACAACACGAACTACAATTCGAATTCGACGTACAGCGGCACGAACTCGGGCTCGACGACCTCCCCGAGCAGCACGAGCGCGACCTCGTCGTATGACGCCTCGGGCGGCGTCGCCGGCTCCGCGGGCCTCAGCGCCTCGGGCTCGGCCAACAACAGCAGCACGACGTCGAACACGAACATCAACAACAACGCGAATTCGACGACGAACAATTCGTACAGCTCTCCGTCGTCGACGTCGTCTTCGTACAGCTCCCCGTCGTCCACGTCGTCGAGCAACTCGACCTATGGCACGAGCGGTTCGACGTCCGGCTCCACGTATGGCACGACGCAGAATCAGTCGACGCAGAACAACAACACGGCGGCGCAGACGAGTGCTTCGGGCGCGCCCACCGCGTCGACCTCGAACAGCTCGATGAATGCGAGCGGCTCGCTCGCCGCGTCGGGTTCCGCGAGCGGCAGCGGCTCGCTGAGCTCGAACACGTCGAGCACCTCGACGCCTTCGACCTCCTCGACTGACACGTCCTCCTCCACACTCGCCGCGAATGACCAGAATCGCAGCAGCACGTCGTCGACGTCCTCGAGCCCGAGCACCAGCACGACGTCCGACACGTCGGCCAAGTCGTCTTCGGATACCGCCGCGTCGTCCGACACGAGCGCGAAATCTTCGACGCTCGCGAGCAATGATACCAGCTCGACGCAATCGCCGAGCAGCACGAGCTCCTCGACGAATGCCTCGGGCAGCCTGAGCGCTTCGGGCAGCACGAGCGCCAGCGGTTCGCTGAGCGCGGATACCTCGAAGTCGAGCACCGACTCGACCGTCGCGAGCGACACGACGAAGAGCAGCACGGCTTCCGCCTCGACGCAGCCGAGCTCGTCCTCGACCACGCTCGCGGCCGACTCGACCAAGAGCGGCACTAGCACGAGCGCCAGCACCACTTCGAGTGCTGACGTGAGCACGCGCATCACTCAGTTGCACCTCGCGGCGGCCGACATCCAAGGCGATCTCGATCGCGGCGTGACGATCGTCCGCACCAACGACACCGTCGTGGGCGCGCCGACCGGCAACACCGACGACTCAGTCCTCGTGACGATGATCAAGGGCAAGCTGCAGGCCGACTCGGACCTCGCGTCGATCGCCTCGCAGATCGACGTCGAAGCGCACAACGGCGAAGTGACCCTGAAGGGCAACGCGAAGTCGGCGGACCAGATCGGCCGCGCGATCGCGCTGTCGCTCGGCACCTCGGGCGTGACGAAGGTCAGCTCCGAGCTGAAGGTCGCCTCGGCGAAGTAAGCTTCGCTCGAAAATCCAACTCTCAAATCCCCGTCGCTTTTTCGCGACGGGGATTTTTATTTCGGCGTCACCCCGTGGCCCGCGGGGATATGCGCGACGGAAATTTTTCCTCCGTCGAGCGTGAAGCCGCCGTGAAACGGATTGGTGGCGAGGAAGAGGGGAGTATCGAGATCGGCAAAACGAAATCCGCCCTGGCCCGCGGCGAAACACGCGGAAACGGTCATCGCGAGGATCGACTCCACGTTGCCGCCGATCATGAGCGTGATGCCGTGCTCGCGCGCGACTGCGGCGATCTCGAGGGCGACGGCGACGCCCGCCTTCATCAATTTGATGTTGATGGCGCCGGCCGCGCGGAGCTCGGCGACGCGGCGTGCGTCGGCGGCCGAGGTGACACTTTCGTCCGCGGCGCAGAGCCAGCCCGATTCCGCGCCGAGCGCTTTCATGCCTTCGAGGTCGTCTTTCGGCAGCCACTGCTCGAGCAGGGCCGGCGTGAGGCCGAGTTTTTTCAGTCCGCGCACGAGTTCGCTGGCGGCCGCGCGCGAAACGCCCGCGTTGCCGTCGAGGATCAGCGGCGAATCGGGCGCGACTTCGTGGATCGCCGCGAGGCGCGCGAGATCGTGGGCCGATCCTTTCGTGCCGCCGACCTTCACCTTGATCATGCGAATGCCGCGGGCGCGGATGGCGCGCGCGTCGGCCGCCGCCTGGTCCGCCGTGCCGGTGGTGACCGTCATGTCGGTTTCGAGTTCGGTGCCTTGGCCGCCGAAAAATTTCCAGAGCGGCGCGCCCTCGCGCCGCGTGAGGGCATCGAGCAGCGCCATCTCGAACGCGCATTGCGCCGAGCCGCAGCCGGCGCCGCCGCGCTGGCGAAATTCCGCCGCGAATTTTTTCCAATCGGCGACTTCGCGACCGGCAAGCCAGTCGCGCGCGCCGTGCAGGACCCGCAGCGCGTCGGCCTGCGTTTCGCCATTGTAGGGCGGCAGCGGCGCGGCCTCGCCATAACCGCGCGTGCCGTCGTCGAGCTCGAGCGTGACGAGCACGTTGTTCGCCATCGCCTGCGCGCCGCCGGAAATGCCAAACGGCGTGTGGAGCGGGATGTCGAGCGGGGCGACGTGGAACTGACGGATCCGAGGCGGAGGCTTCATGCGCGCCCGTGAATTACGGCGTGGTGGCCGAATGGCGATAGCGGAGCAGCGCGCGCGGCGCGACGCCGTGGACGGATTTGAAGGCGCGCGAGAAATGGTACGGGTCGGCGAAGCCGACGCGTTGGGCGGCCTCCTTCACCAGGCCGCCGTTTTCCACGAGGTGTTCGGCCGCGATGTTCATTTTGCGTCGCAGCAAATATTGGTACGGGCTCGTGCCCTGATAGCGCCGGAACCAGCGACAGACGCTCGAGGCCTCGACCCCCGTGGCGCTGGCGATTTCCTCCAGTGTGCCCAGGCGCTCGGCGCGCTCGTCGATCAGCGCCTTGCAACGGAGAAACGCCTCGCGCGCCGGCTCGCTCGCGTGCGGCGCGAGCGTCGACGTGTCCTCGATCTTCAGGAGCAGGAGTTCGAAGAGGGCGGCGCAGATGCGGCGGGCGAGCGCGCCCGAGCGCTGGCCTTCGCGCAACAAGTCCTCGAGCACGCTCGTGACCTCCGCATGCGCGGCGAGCTGGCGTGAGCCATTGAGCGCGACCCCACAGCGCTTGAGGCGCGGGCTGACCGCCGTGCCGGCGAACACGAGAAAGTATTTCACCATCGGGTGGTCCGGATCGGTGTGGATCTCGTAATGCGTCGTCGGCGCGTACGCGAAAACCATGCCGGGACCGAGCGCGTGCTTGCGGTGGTCGAGCTTCACGTGGCCGTGGCCCTTCACGACGTATTCCAGCACGTAGAACGGAAAGCCGCGGCGGCGAATCGCGTAGTCGGGATTGCACTGCTCGCGTCCGCCCATCACGAGCACGAGCGGATCGCGCGGCGACGGCGCGAGGTTGAGGAAGAAGTAGCGCGCGGCCGTGACCTGCTTCGAAAGCAGGTTCGCGGCGTTCGACCGGTCTATTTTCTCCATGCGAATGTTTCCTCTATCCATTCCGGCGAGTCAATTTCGCGTGCATCCTGAATCTCCCCTTGCCGGCCAACTTTCGGTAGGCCACACCTCACGCGTCTTTTTTTTCCATGGCCAAGTCCAAAACCGTCCTGCTCGTCGCCAACGGCGACCTCCGCCAATCCGCCAACGAAGTCTGCTGGCCCGCGCAACACGCGATGGAGCAGACGCTGACGGCGGCGCTCGCCAAGCTCGGCTACAAGCTCGTGCGCGCGCATCCCTACAAGCCCGCGCAGAAGCACGGGTTCATCGGCTCGCAGAAGGAGGGCATGGCGGTGTTCGCGCAGATCGACCCGGCCACGCCCCTGATCGTCGCCGAGGCGGTCTGGCAGTATTCGCATCACTTGCTGCACGGGCTCATTTCCCACCGCGCGCCGATCCTCACCGTCGCGAACTGGAGCGGCACGTGGCCCGGGCTCGTCGGCATGTTGAATCTCAACGGCTCGCTCACGAAGGCGGGCGTGAAGTACTCGACGTTGTGGAGCGAGGATTTCACCGACGAATATTTCCTGCAGGGCCTCGCGAGCTGGCTGAAGACGGGCGCGTGCAAGCACAAGACCGCGCACGTGAAACCGCTGGCGAAGGCCGCGGTGCCGGCAAAGGCGAAGTCGGTCGCGAAAAAAATTGCCGACGACCTGCGCCGCCGGAAATCGATCATGGGCATCTTCGACGAGGGCTGCATGGGGATGTTCAACGCGATCATTCCCGACGAGCTCCTGTTTCCCACTGGCGTCTACAAGGAGCGGCTCTCGCAGTCGGCGCTCTATTACGGCGCGACGCAGGTCTCCGACGAAGAGGCGCGTTTCGTCTACACCTGGCTGAAGGGGAAGGGCATGACGTTTCACACCGGGGCGAACGAGGAGACCGAGCTCACCGAGAGCCAGATTCTCTGGCAGTGCAAAACCTACGTCGCCGCGTTGCGCATCGCGGACGAATTCGGCTGCGAGACGATCGGCATCCAATATCAGCAAGGCCTCAAGGATCTCCTGCCCGCGAGCGACCTCGTCGAAGGCATCCTCAACAACAGCGATCGCCCGCCGGTGAAGAACGCGCACGGCGAAGTGATTCGCGACGGCCAGCCGCTCACCCATTTCAACGAAGTCGACGAATGCGCGGGCCTCGACGGCCTGTTCACGAATCGCGTCCACGCCGCGCTCGGCCAGCCGGTCGAGAACACGCTGCACGACCTGCGCTGGGGCGATTGGGACCAGAGCGGCACGACCGACGAGTATGTGTGGGTGTTCCTGATTTCCGGGAGCGCGCCACCGGCGCACCACATCGACGGCTACAAGGGCACCGACTCGCTGCGCCAGCCGCCGATGTATTTCCGTCTCGGCGGCGGCACGGTGCGCGGCATCGCGAAGCCCGGCGAGATTGTCTGGAGCCGCATCTTCGTCGAGAACGGGAAACTCAAGATGGATCTCGGCCGCGCGAAAGTCATCACGCTTCCGCGCGCCGAAACCGAGCGCCGCTGGAAAGAGACGACCGTGCAGTGGCCGATCATGCACGCGGTGACGTACGGCGTGACGCGCGACCAGATGATGGCGCGCCACAAGGCGAACCATATCCAGGTCGCGTACGCGAACAGCGCGAAGGAAGCGGACCTCGCCCTTTACGCGAAGGCCGCGCTCGCCGCCGAGCTCGGACTCGAAGTCAGCGTTTGCGGCACGAAGGCGGACGGCGCGGCATTCTGAGGCGCGCGTCGCACGACGAGATGAATTCAAGGCGGGCCGAACGGCCCGCCTTTTTGTTTCCGTTTTGCGCGCGAAAACGCCGGCGGGCGAATTGTGCTATTCCATGCGCGTTTTATCCATGACGAGTTTCTCCATCAGTCTTCCTTCATTATCCATTCAAAGGGGAAACTCGCGGGAGTAGCATCGCGGCCCTGACCCACGCCGCCGGTCGATTTTCTCTAGGCCGGCGGAAACCTACCCCGACTACCCATGAATACCCTGAGCCCCAGCCTCCGCTGGGCGCGCCGCCGTGCGCTCCCGGCTTTTCTATTCTCGCTCGCGATGCTGTTTGGCGTCGCCGCCGTTTCCGCGCAGACCGCGGGCACCGGCACGATCGAAGGTCGCGTGCAAAATCGCGTGACCGGCGATCGCCTCAATAACGCCCGCGTTGCGGTCAAGGGCACGAATCTCGTCACGCTCTCCGGCGAGGACGGCTCGTTCTCGCTCGCGAACGTTCCGGCCGGCCCGGTCACGCTGCGGGTGTTCTTCACCGGACTCGACGAGCAGGAGCTGCAGGTGAACGTCGTGCCGAACCAGGTCACGGCGCAGGACATCTCGCTCACGAGTCGCGCGCGCTACGGCGACCAAGCGGAGACAGTGAAGCTCGACCAGTTTGTCGTCGCCGCGACGAAGGAAACGAACGCCTCCGCGATCGCGGTGAACGAGCAGCGTTTCTCCGTCGGCCAGAAGAGCGTGGTGTCCGCCGACGAGTTCGGCACGATCCCCGATTCGAATCCCGGCGAGCTGATGAAGTGGCTGCCGGGCGTGAGCGTGGAGTATTTCGCGAACAACATCGTCGGCGTCAGCGTGCGCGGCCTCGACGCGGTCAACACCGAGATCCGCTTCGACGGCATGCCGCAGGCGTCCGCCTCGACCGCGACGCTCGGCACGAGCAGCCGCGATCGCAACTTCGAGATGCTCGGCTCTTCCGCGGCGGACATCGCGCGCGTCGAAATCCGCAAGCTGCGCACGCCGGAGGACAGCGCGAACGCCATCGGCGGCGCGGTCAACATGGTGCGCCGCTCGGCGTTCGAGGCCGACAAGCGCCGCCTCAACTACAATCTGCTGTTCACGACCGACAGCGAGTCGCTCGGCTTCGGCCAGCGCGCCGGCATCCGCGATACGAAGCTTTCCGGCTGGCGGCCGAACCTGAAGATCGCGTGGACCGATCCGGTTTCGAAAAATTTCGGCTACGCGCTCACGTTTAATCACAACGACGTGCTCACGCGCGTGCACTGGTCGTTCCCGACGGTGAACTTTGGCAGTGCGGACCAGGCTGCGGCGGCCAAGGCGCGCGTCGCCGCCGGCAAGCCGCTCACCACCTTGAGCGTGCTGAATCCCGCGGGCTACACCGAGGGCCTGCACGACAATCCGAAGCAGGACATCACCGACGGCGCGTCGGCGAAGTTCGACTGGCGTCCGACGCGCGAGCTGAAGGTTTCGTATTCGATCAGCGGTGGCCGCTACCAGGAGCGGGCAGGCGACGACATCCGGTTCAACTGGATCAGCGGCACGCCGGCCGCGACGCTGTCGGCCGACACGCCGCTTGGCCAGCCGGGCACGAACGACGAGCATTCCGTTTACGGCGTGATCGGCGCCGGCTCCGTGCGGTACGACCTGCGCGAGGCCTGGCGCAATGGCGTCAAGGACACGCTCACCAACGCGGTCGAATCCGAGTGGCGCAGCGGCCCGTGGCAGCTCAACGCCAATGCCTCGCTCTCGATGTCGCGGCACGTTTTTCGTGACACCGACGACGGTTTCTTTGGCAGCGACACGATGACGGGCAGCACGCTGCCGCTCACCGGCCTCGGCACGGGCACGGCGTCGAAGCAGCTCATCACGCTCAACTACCTCGACATCGGCCCGAAGATGAACGCGCACACGATCAACACGTATGCGCAGACCGCGAGCAACAACACGAGCGTCGGACAGGCGCTCGACTGGCAGGATCTGAAGAACATCACCATCGGCGGCGCCGTCTCGCGCCCGGGCAAGACGACCGAGACACTCGGCGCGCTGCGCCTGCGCGCAAAGCGTTCGTTCAGCGTCGCGGGTAACCCGCTCGCGCTGCGCCTCGGCTACGACTACGACGATCTCTTCCGCAACGTGCAGACCTACGACGCGAAGTTGTGGACGTTTGTCGGCGCCGACCACGTCGCGGGCACCGCCGACGACAACGCCGCGCAGATCGCGGCGGTGAACGTGATGCCGGTGAGCGACAGCTACTATCATTTCCCCGCCGTGCCGCGGGTGAGCATGCGCCGCCTCTACGATCTCTACGTGCAGCATCCCGACTGGTTCCAGTATCGTGACGCGGAGTCGTATCGCTTCTCGGTCGTCGAACCGTACGAGGTGCGTGAGCGCACGTACGCGCCGTGGGCGGAGTTCAGCGGCGGATTGCTCGGCAACCGCTTCACGTATTCCGGCGGCATCCGTTACGAAAAAGCGGAGGCGAACGGCGTCGGCCTCCTTGACCGCGGCACGAAATACGTGACGAGCCAGGGCCTCGTCGACCAGACGATGGCGGGCAACCTGGTCCGCTACGTGCGCAAGGGCGCGCACGGCCACGGCGAGAACGACGGCTGGTTCCCGAGCCTGCAGCTCAATTATAGTATCCGCGAAAATCTCATCCTCCGTGCCGGCTACGCGAAGACGCAGGCGAAAAACCGGTTCGGCCGCGCGATCATCCCGAGTTCGACGTTCGATTACAACGCGGTCACGTCGGGCACCTACGCCGGCATCGCAGTCGGCAGCGTGAATCGTCCGAACCCGGCGCTGAAGCCGTGGACGGCGAATAATTATGAGGCCCACATCGAGTACTATACCCCGCAGGGCGGCGTGTTCTCGATCGGCGGCTTCGTGAAGGATATTAAGAACGTGCAGGTGCAGCAGACGGTCCTGCTCGACACGCCGGCCAAGCTCGCGGACCTCGACCTCGAGCCGTCATTCCTGAATTTTCAGGCGACGACGTGGGTGAACCAGGGCCTCGGCCAGGTGAACGGCGAAGAGGCCGAGGTGCGCCAGCCGCTCGATCGCTGGCTGCCGGAGATGCTGCACGGCTTCAACTTCACCGGTTCGTTCAACCATAATCACCTCGCGCGTTTCAATTACTCGAACGGCAACATCGCGACCGACTTCTCGAATTTCTACGAGAACCAGCTCAAGAGCTCGCTCGGCTATCACCGCGGCAAGCTCGCGACCAACATTGGCGTGATCCGCTACGGGCGCGTTTATCGGCAGCGCGATGACATCGCGGCGTCCGCCACCAATCCCGCCATCCGCGGCGATCGCTTCTACCCGCCGTACACCACGCTGGATTTCAACCTCGAGTACAGCATCACGCGCTGGGCGAAGCTCTTCGTCTCCGGCCGCAACGTGACCAACGCCCAGAAGCTGCGCGAGCGCGTGCTCGATGGCGCGCCCTCGTGGAGCTACTTCCAAATCGCGAACAACATCGGCAAGACGTTCACGGCGGGCGTGACCGGGTCGTTTTGATTGTTAGCGTTTCTCACGCGGAGATGCGGCGTCGCCGGGTTGGGTAGCTCGGCGGCGTCGCGTTTCCGCGTGAAATTTTTTATGAGCACCATGCTTCGTTTTGTTTTCCTGATTGCGCTCTGCGTCACGCGCGCCGTCGCCGCCGAAACCGCCGCCAGCGGCCAGGCGCCGATCCGGCCATACGACGCCACGCAGCAGCAGCGGCTGAAATGGTTCACCGAGGCGCGACTCGGGATGTTCATTCACTGGGGGCTCTACTCGATTCCAGCGGGCCACTGGCCGGGGCGCGAGAGCACCAGCCAGGGCGAATGGATCATGCTGCAGGAAAATATTCCGTCCGCCGACTACGAGCAGCTCGCGACGGTTTTCAACCCGGTGAAGTTCGACGCGAAGGCGTGGGTCGCGGTCGCGAAATCCGCGGGCATGAAATACCTCGTGATCACGGCGAAGCACCACGACGGCTTCGCGATGTACGGCTCGAAGGTGTCGCCGTACAACATCGTCGACGCCACGCCGTTCAAGCGCGACCCGCTCAAGGAACTCGCGGCCGCGTGCAAGGAAGCGGGCCTCGTGTTCTGCGTCTACTACTCCGTCGCGGACTGGCACTATCCGGATTTCCCCGCGAAATATTCGCAGGCCGCGCGCAATCTCCCGCCGTGGCAGAAGAAGCCGCCGGGGTTTCACGGCGCGCCGAAGGCCGACGCGGACATCGCCAAGTACGCCGACTACATGCGCGCGCAGGTGAAGGAGCTCCTCACGAATTACGGCGACATCGGCATCGTCTGGTTCGATGCCGGCGGCGCGCTGCGCGTCGCGAACCGCGGCGAGTTGATCAAGGGCGAGGAACTCATCGCCATGATCAATCAGCTGCAGCCGCGCACGCTGGTGAACAATCGCGCCGGCGTGCTCGCCGACTACGGCACGCCGGAACAGCACATTCCCGGCGGCAAAACCGTGGAGCCGTTCGAAGTCTGCATGACGCTGAACAAGCACTGGGGCTTCAACGCGGCGGACAAGGATTGGAAAACGCCCGCGACCGTGGTGCGCAACATCGCCGACATCACCAGCAAGGGCGGCAACTACCTCCTCAACGTCGGCCCGACGGCGGAGGGCGAAATTCCGACGGAGAGCATTCGCATCCTGAAAGAAGTCGGCGCGTGGACGCACGCGAACGCCGAGGCGATCTACGGCGCGGGCCCGACGCCGTTCGGCGACGAGCTCGGCTACGAGGATGCGACCAGGCAGGACAAGGAGGGCAAACCGCTGTGGGTGGATCGCGACGCGTGGCGCTGCACGACGAAACCGGCAAAACTTTTCTTCACGCTCCTCGAATGGCCGGGCCCCGAGTTCGCGCTGCCGAAGTTTTCGAACCGGACCACGAAGGCTTATCTTCTCGCCGATCCGGCGCACACTTCACTCGCGATCAAGGACGGCAAAGTCGTGCTGCCCTCGGTCGCACCGGCCGGGCTCGCGCCGGTGCTCTGCGTCGAAATCGAAGGCGAAGTTCAGCGCCAGAGCGCCGGGAAAAAACTCGAAGGCAAGGAAGGCTGAGATCGCGGCTGCGAGCGTAAGCGAGCGGCGAACGAGCCACGCGCTCCCGCTCGCCGCTGCATTACGGTGCAGTGGAAATCCGGGTTGCTCCGGCGCGCGCCCGCGCCGAGCCTCGGATTCCCCGCATGTCATCCCTTCGCTTTCTGTTCGCGACGTTCGTCGCGCTGACCGTGGCGGCCCGCGCGCAATCGTTGCTGCCGCCGGAGCCGGTCCGCCTCGACTCGCTCGCCGGTTTCAAGTCTCCCACGGCCAACTGGCAGCTCGCCGGCGGCCTCGCGGGCGATCCGCGTCACGACCCGGCGCTCACTGCCGCCGAGGGCGTGGGCGTGCTCGTGAACAATCCGCGCGCCGACGCGAAGGGCCATCTCGTCACCGCGTGGGAGCACGGCGATCTCGAACTCGACCTCGATTTCCTGCTGGCGCCGGGCTCGAACTCCGGCGTCTACCTGCAGGGCCGCTACGAGGTGCAGCTGTTCGACAGCTGGGGCAAGAAAGAGGTAACGTCCAGCGACTGCGGCGCGATCTACGAACGCTGGGACGATGCGCGGGGCAAGGGCAAGGAAGGTTACGAGGGCCACGCGCCGAAGGCGAACGCGAGCCGCGCGCCGGGACTCTGGCAACACCTGCACGTGGAATTTCAGGCGCCGAAGTTCGACGCCGCGGGCAAGAAAACGAAAAACGCGCGCTTCGCGAAAGTCGTGCTCAACGATTTCGTCGTGCAGGAAAACGTCGAGGTCACCGGCCCGACGCGCAGCGCGGCATTCGACGACGAGCAGCCGCTCGGTCCGCTGATGATCCAGGGCGATCACGGCCCGGTCGCGATCCGCGCGCTCGCGATCAAGCGGGCGGGCGTGGAGAAGATCGAAGTCGCGGATCTCGCGTACCAACTTTACGCGGGCGACTTCAAGAAGGTCGGCGAGTACGATAACGAGACGCCGAAGAGCAGCGGCGTGCCGGCGAAATTCGCGCACGGTGCGGTCGAGAAGAGCGGTCACTTCGCCCTCGTGTTCACCGGAAAAATTGCCGCGCCCCGCGCCGGCACGTATGCGTTCAACGTCGAATCGAGCGGCAGCTCGCGGCTCGCGGTCGATGGGCGCGCCGTGGTCGTTCCGCTCGAGCGCGGCAGCGCCGCCGGCACGATCGAACTCGCCGCGGGGGCGCATCCCTTCCGCCTCGACTACGTGCAGGCTTCGAACGGTCGGAATGCGCTCGAGTTGGCGGCGGAAGGTCCGGGCATCGCGCGCCAATGGCTCACGGTGCGCGAACGCGAGGAGCGTCGGCCGCCGACGCCGAAGCCGATGCCGCTCGACGTGAAGGACCGCGTGCTCGCGCAGCGGAGCTTCGTGCCCTACGAGCCGCGGAAGCGACTTTATGCGATCAATGTCGGCACGCCGGCCGGCGTGCACTTCGCGTACGATTTCGAGACGGGCGCAATCCTCCGCGTGTGGCGCGGCGCGTTCCTCGACACCGCCGAGATGTGGGTGAACCGCGGCGAGCCGCAGCTCGGGAAACCCGCGGGGCCGGCGCTGACGCTGAACGCGAAACCGAACGTGGCGCTGATCGAATTCGGCCTCGCGAGCGACTGGCCGAACGAACCCGAGGCCTTGTGGTCGTCGCAGGGCTATACGCTCGAGTCCGACGGCCTGCCCGTGTTCCTCAATCAGCTTTCGAAACTCAATCTGCGCGATCGCATCGCGCCGACGGCCGATGGTCGCGGACTCACGCGCACGCTCGAGGCCAAGGGCGAACTCGCGAGCTGGTCGACGTGGTTCCTGCTCGCGGATGCGACGAAGATCACCGCGCAGCCGGATGGCCGCGGCTGGATCATCGGCGATCGCGAGTGGTACCTCGATTGGCCGGCGAACTCTCCAGTCGCGCCCGTCGTGCGCACGCATAACGGTCGCCAGCAGCTCGCCGTCCCGCTCACGCGGGCGACGCTCGAAACCCCCATCACTTACACGCTCGTCTGGTGACTATGAAGCGCATCCTTTTCTTTTTCTCCGCTGCCGTCGCGCTCGCCGCGGCCGAAGCGCCGACGCTGGTCAACAATCCTTCCGCGGCCGAGCGCTTCGCCAAACCGTCCGACGCGCTCGTCGCCCGCGAGGAAAGTTTTTGGAAACGCACGCCGGTGCCCGCGCCCGACGACATCGCGCTCGAGGTCAGCGGCATTCTGCCGCTGCCGGGCCGGCGGCTGCTCGTGACCACGCGGCGCGGCGAGGTCTGGTGGATCGACGGCGCGTACGATGCCGACCCGCATCCGAAATTCACGCTCTTCGCGTCGGGCCTGCACGAACCGCTCGGCATCATCGCCGCGCCGAAGGGCGGCTTCTACGTCGCCCAACGCCAGGAGGTCACGCGGCTGGTCGATACCGACAACGACGGCCGCGCGGACGTATTTGAGACGGTCGCAAAAATTCCGATCTCCGGCAGCTACCACGAATACGCCTTCGGCCCGATCCTCGCGCCGAATGGAAATCTCCGCGTGACGCTCAACGTCGCGTTCGGCGGCTCGACGCAATCGCCCGCGCCGTGGCGCGGCTGGATGGTCGAGATCACGCCCGACGGCCAGTTCATCCCGATCGCGTCGGGCCTGCGTTCGCCGAACGGTTTCATGCTCACCTCGTCGGGCGACTGGTTCTACTCCGAGAATCAGGGCGAGTGGGTTGGCTCCGGTCGCGTGACGCAGATTGAAACGGGCGACTTCATGGGTCATCCCGCGGGCCTCGCGTGGAGTCGCATGGCGGGCTCGACGGTGAAGCTCCGGCCCGAGGACATTTTGGATTTCGAGCAGCCGATGCCCGACGTCGCGAAAAAACTCCCCGGCCTGAAGCTCCCCGCGGTTTGGTTTCCGCACACGATCCTCGGCATCTCGAACGCCGGGCTCGTCGAGGACACGACGCAGGGAAAATTCGGACCCTTCGCCGGCCAGTTCTTCATGGCCGACCAGGGCCAGAGCAAAGTCATGCGCATGTCGCTTGAGAAAGTGAAAGGCGTGTGGCAGGGCGCCGCGTACGCGTTTCGCGAGGGCTTCAGCTGCGGCATCATCCGCGTCGCGTATGGCGAGGACGGTTCGCTCTTCGCCGGCGAAACGGAACGCGGCTGGGGTTCGGTCGGCCCGAAGAAAGACGGACTCGAGCGCGTGAACTGGACGGGCCAAGTGCCGTTCGAGATCAAGGAAATCAAGGCGCAGCCCGACGGCTTTCTCCTCACGTTCACGAAACCAGTCGATCGCGACAGCGCGTCAAATCCCGCGAGCTACTCGGTCGCAGGCTTCACCTATCTCTATCACAAGGCCTACGGCAGCGCGCCGATCAACCGCATCGGCTGCCCGGTGCGCAAGGTGGACGTCGCGCCCGACGGGTTGAGCGCCCGCATCGCGCTGATCTGCCTGCGCGAAGGCTACGTGCACGAGATCAAGGCTGCGGGCCTGCGCGCAGCGGGCCAGCCCGACGAGGCGCTCCTGCACGCGACGGCCTATTATACGTTGAACAAAATTCCGGACGGCCCGCGCATCATCCCGCTCGACCCGAAGGAGGCCGAGCTCTGCGTCGCGCCGGTGCCGGCGGTGGCCGGGGCGATCACGAAGAAGCATCCGGCGAAGGTGCCGGGCGACTGGCCGGACCCGGAAGGCGACAAACAAATCCTGCTCAGCACGCAGCCGGGCCTGAAGTTCGACACCACCACGCTCACGGTGAAAGCCGGCCAGCGCGTGCGCCTCGTGTTTCGCAACGCGGACGACATGCTGCACAATTTCGTGCTCTGCGCGCCAGGCAAGGGCCAGGATGTCGGGGCCGCCGCGCTCGCGCTCGGCCTTGACGGCGCCGCGCGGAACTACGTGCCCGACTCCGCCGACGTGCTCTATCACACCGCGCTCACGTCACCGGGCGACGCCGACACGATCTTCTTCACCGCGCCGGAAACGCCCGGCGACTACGACTACATCTGCAGTTTCCCCGGGCACTCGATGCTGATGAAGGGAATCATGAAGGTGGAGCCGAAGGAAACCTCATCGAACTGATGTCCGATCTGCCGCCCCTGCCCGCCGAGCCGCGTCCCGGCCGCTACCGCCACTACAAAGGCAACGAGTATCGCGTGGTCGGGCTGGTGCGGCATTCGGAGACACTCGAGGTGCTCGTGCTGTACGAGGCGCTCTACGGCGAGCGCGGACTCTGGGTCCGGCCCGCGAAAATGTTCGTCGAGAACGTGACGCACCAAGGCCAGCGCGTGCCGCGCTTCGCATTCCTCGGTTAGTTATTGGGCAATGGCCCGCCCCGACCGCGGCCGCCGGCGGGCGCGGTCAGATTGTTGATCCAAAGCCCGCCGCCGCTCTGCTTGTAGGCGTCGAGGCCGCGCGGGCCGAGCACGGGGACAAGTTTGGCGGTGGCTTCGTTGGCGAGAGACGCCAGCTGCTCGCTGCGTTCGCCGAGGGTGAGGGTCGTGTTCGACCGCACGCTCGTGGCGCGCTGCTCGATATCTTTTTGCACCGCGATCACGTCGGCCGGGGTGGACGCGGGCAGGTTCAAGCGCGTCGCGAGCCGCAGCAGCATCTCCTGATTGCCCTCGTTGGCGGCGGCGTCGTTGACGCGTTTCATTTCCGCGTAGCGGTCTTCGCCCAGCACATTGCGAAACGCGGCGTCCAGATTCTGCTGGCGATTCTCGGCGACGCCGGGCTGCGGCCGATCGAGCGGCGGATGTGCGTCGCTGTACTCCTTGGCGACTGCGTACACCGCGCGGAACTCCTGCTCGGTCAGATCGAAGCGTCCCGCGCGGCCGCGCACCAGGTTGGCGGCGCGACTATTGCGCAGCTCGTATTCGGTCAGCTCGTCGGGCGTGAAAAGCCGTTCGATGTCGGCCTTCTTTTCCTTCTCCAGCAACGCGAGCTTGGCGCGATCCTCGGGCAGCATGAAACCCATGCTGTCCTCGTGGACCTTTTGGGTGAGCTCGTTGTAATCGTTCTCGATCTTGTGGAGCTGGTCGATCTTGGCCTGCGGCAGCGAGCCGAACTGCCGCTCGCGATTGAGCGCCAGCCAGGGATTGTCGCTTTCGGCGAAGAAGTCGGCGCCCAGCGCATCGCGCAGCAATTTTTGTTTCTCGCGGTTGAGATCGCGCATCGCCGCGTTGATCTGCAGGTCGCGCGCCGCGTCGGGCCGCGCGTTTTTCCAGTAATCGGCCGGCATGCGCGCGCGCATCAAGTCGACCTCGCGGGCGGCGAACTGTTCGTTGACGACGCCGCTGACGATCGTGCGCACCAGGCTCGGCGGAAAACCCGCGGCGCGGAGGCGCGCGACGAGGCCGGCCGTGTCGGTAAGATCGAGCGACGCCCAGTTGATGGCGGCGGCGTCGGCGACCGGAGCGCGCGCGGCGATTTTGGCGGGAGCGGACGGGGAAGCCGTCGAGGGCGCGTGGGAAAAAATCGTGCGCAAGTACGCGGAGGTGGCCGCGGGGCGCGCGAGAAATGCCGCGGTGAACGCGGCGTTGAGCGCGACGGAGACACCCAGCAGTGCGGACCGGACACGCATCGCGCGAAGGAAAGCTCAGCGACCGATCGTGATCGTGCCGGAGCCGATGATCGCCGTTCCCGCCGCATTCGCCGGCCGCGGCTGGAACTGCTGCAGCCACGAGCCGCCGTACTGCTTGTACGCGTCGTAACCGCGCGCGGTCAGCAGCGGCGTGAGCTTGCCCTGGATTTCCGGGAGCAGCGACTGAACCTTCGCGGTGCGATCCTGCGGCGGAATGCTGCTGTCCTGGTAAATGGCGCGCGCGCGGTCCTGATATTCTTTTTGGACGGCGTAAATCTGGTTCGTGGTTTCCGGCGGCAGCTCGAGGCGCGCGACGAGCTGCGTGGTCGTGCGGTAATTGTAGTCGGTCGCGCGCTGATACTCGGCGTAGCGGTCCGCGCCGAGCGCCGACTTGAGATTTTCGTCGAGTGCCTTCTGCGCGTCCATGCGCGCCTTGCGCTGCTCCTCGCTCATCGGGCCGCCGGTGTAGTTGTTGAATTGGTCGTCGAAATCTTTTTGCAGCCGATAGATCGCGCGAAATTCCTGCTCGCTGGCATCGAACGCCGCGAGGTTGTAGCGCATGTTGTTCGCGGTGTTGCTCATTCTCAGGTCGTAGGCCTCGAGCTCCGCGGGCGAGAGGACGGCCGCGAGCTCGTTGTGCATCGCCTTCTCGAGCGCGTTCACCTTCTCGCGTTCCTCCGGGAGCATCTGGCCGCGGACATTGGCGTAGAGGTCGCTGCGCATCTCGTCGTAGCGATCGCGAATGCCGGCCAGCTGGTCGATCTTGTCGGCCGGCAGTTCGGGAATCTGTCGACGCAGGCTCGCGGCCGTGCCGTTCTCGGGATCGGGTCCGAGCAATTCCTTCAGCAGTTTCGATTGCTCCCGGTAGATGTCCCGCAGCGCCGCCTGCGCGTTGGTGTCGCGATTCGGCGGCAGCCAGAACGGCGCGTCAGCCGAGCGCTCGAGCGCCTTGCGGCGGGCGGCGAGGCTCTCCATCACTTGCGCCGTGATGATCGCGCGGATCATCGACGGCGGAAAACCTTCGGCCTGCAATTTTTGAACCTCGGTGCGGCGGTCCTCCGACTGCAGCACGGACCAGACATCGGTCGCGGCGGTCGACGGCTTGGCGTCCGCGAGGACTGGCTGGTCGGCGGCGATCGAGACCTGGCGCGCGTTGGCCGGGGCGGACGAGCGGCCGGCAACAAACATGGCGACGAGCGCGGCGTTGGCCGCGAGCGAGAGGGCGAGGACGAGGGAGGAAATTTTCATGGGCGCGGAGCGGGCGGACCAGAAACGCGGCGGTACGTCGGCGAAGTGCCGAGGCTGACCGTCACCGGCCCGCTGTTGTTGACCGAGGAAATGGACATCGAGCTGCCGCCGCCCGTGAACGACACCGCCGAGCCGCGCTCGACCTGGCCGAGCCATTGGTTGTTGATCGAATTCACGTAGGCCTGACCGGCCGCCGGTCCAAGCAGAGTCACCAGCTGGTTGCGCGTGTTTTGCGCGAGCGTCTTGAGCGCGGCGCGTTTCTGGTCGTTGTCCAACGTGGCGTCGTCAAAGATCCGGTTCGATTCGGTCGCGACGCTGTCGCGCACATTGTAGGCGCGCAGCGCGGTGTCGGCCGGCAGATTGTCCCGCTGCGCGAGTCGCGAGAGCAGCTGGTATTCCGGGCTCACCTCGCGGTTGAATTCGTTGTAGCGCGCTTCGCCCAGCGACTGCCGCAACTGGTCGTTCATCGACTTCATGAACTCCTGGCGCTGCGTGAAGTCCGTGACGGCGCCGCTGCGGTAGGGAAACTTGTCGTTGAGCTCCTGCTGCGTGGCGTAGATGGCGCGGAACTCCGCCTCGGTCGGCTCGAACTTGTTCAGCCGGTTGCGCAGCAGGTTCGTGATCGGCGACGAGCGCAGCTCGTAGTCGGCGAGTTCGTCGGGCGTGAGGATCGCCGCGAGGTCGGCGTGCTTCTCCTTCAGGAGCAGCGCGAGCTTTTCGTTGTCGTCGGCGAGCATGATGCCGTTGCTCGCGCTGCGCACGGCGGACATCATCTCGGCGTAGTCGTCCTCGACGCGCTGGAGCAGATCGATCTTCGAGCGCGGCAGGTTGCCGAACTGGCGGCGCTGCGCGGCGCTGACATCGTCGCTCGCGAAAAAGTCCCCGCCGAGCAGGTCGCGCATCACCTTCGTGCGCTCCCGCTGGAGCGCGTAGTATTCCTCCATGCGCTTCGAGCCCAGCTCCCAGCTGTTCGCGGATTGTTTCCAGAACGGCTGGTTGCCATCCGGTTCGTAGATGCGCCGCAGGCGCGCTTCGTAGCGCGCGCTCAGTTCCGCCATCACGATCTGGCGGATGATCGAGGCCGGAAAACCCGCGGCGCGGAGGCGCGCGATCAACGTCGGCAGGTCGTCGCTCGCCAGCGTCGACCAGAGCTGGCGGACGGGTTCGGCGCGCGGCGCGCGGGGCTTGGCCGGCGTCGCGGCCGGCGGGGCCGAACTGGAAAACGCGAAGAACGGACGCACGCTCGGCGGTGCGAGCTCGGGCTTGGCGAACGCGAGGCCGAGCAGGACCGCGTTGACGGCGATCGAGCCGGCGAGCAGGAGGGCGGGCAGCTTCATGGGGAACAGGCGGGGGGAAGCGACGGCCGAGTTTGAACGGCCGAGGGCGCAAGGCGAGTGCGACCTGAGACGCTCAGGATTGTGCCGTGGTGACGGCCGGATCCGTCGCGTCGAAGGGCGCGTGCGATTCGCCGCGCGCCTTCGCCCGCCGCCCGAGCGCGTCGTACGTGGCGTATTTGTAGAGCTCGCCGAGCGTCGGGTAGTTGAAGCAGGTGTCGATGAACAGCTCGGCGCCCGCGCCGGCCTGCAGCGCGACGAGGCCGACGTGCACCAGTTCGCTCGCCTGCTCGCCGATCGCGTGCACGCCGAGCAGCTTCATCGTGTCGGCGGAGAACAGCAGTTTCAGGAAACCGTTTTTCGCCCCGATGATCTGGCCGCGCGCGTTGGCGTCGTAGTGCGCGACTCCGGCGACGCACGCAACCGACTTCTTGGCCAGCGACTCCTCGGTCTCGCCCGCCATCGAGCACTCGGGAATCGTGTAGATGCCGTACGGCAGCACCGGAGTGACGCGCGTTTTGTATTTCAGGTCGAAGGCGTGCACCATCGCGACGCGCGCCTGCTCCATCGACGTCGCGGCGAGCGCGGGAAATCCGATCACGTCGCCGACCGCGTAGATGTGCGGCACCGCCGTCTGGTAACGCGGGTTCACATCGATCAGGCCGCGCTTCGCGGGCGCGAGACCGGCCGCGGGCAGGTTGAGTCTGTCGGTGTTGCCGCTGCGGCCCGCGGCGACGAGGAAGGTGTCGGCCGAAACCTTCGCGCCCGACGCGAGCGTGGCGGTGAGCTGCGTGCGACTGGCGGCGACGCTGGTGACGGTTTCGTTGAAGCGCACGTCGACGCCCATTTCGATCATGCACCGCGTGAGGAGCTGCGCCACCTGCGGATCGAGAAACGCGAGCAGGCGGTCGCGGCCCTCGAGCAGTGTGACCTTGATGCCCAGCGCGGAGAACATGCAGGCGTACTCGCAGCCGATCACGCCGCCGCCGATGACGAGCATCTCGCGCGGGATGTCGTGGAGGTTGAGGATAGTGTCGGAGTCATAGACGCGCGCGTCGTGGAACGGGAACACCTCGGGCCGGAACGGATGCGAGCCGGTGGCGATCAGCACGAAATCGCCCGTGAGCGTGACCGACGTGGCGCCGCGGTTCTCGAGCTTGAGGGTATGCGCGTCGACGAAAGACGCGTGGCCGTTGAAGAGGTCGACCTTGTGCTTTTTCAGGTTGGCGATGATGCGCAGGTGCTCGTTGTGCTGCACCTGGCGTTCGCGGTAGAGGAAGTCGCGCGCGGTGACCCGGTCCTTGAGCCCCATGTTTACGCCGTAGAGTCCGCGCTGGCGAAAACCGGAGAGATAAAGCGCGGTCTCGCGCAGCGTCTTCGACGGCAGCGTGCCGGTGTTGGCGGCGGCGCCGCCGAGCACGGGCTCGCGTTCGATCAGCGCGACCCGTTTGCCGAAATACGCCGCCTGGGCCGCGCCTTTTTCGCCGGCGGGTCCGGAGCCGATCACGATCAGATCGTAGTGGGTAGAAGACATGCGGTGCGGCAAACCGACGGGCCGCGACCGGGGGTGAGGCGAGTGTGGCGGCCAAAACCGGCAAGGCAAGGCTCACGCGGCGGCGCGGAGATGGCGCAGAGGACTAATCAGGCTCTCACCACTTCGCGTCTCCGCGCGATCTTTCGGGTGGTTTTTTTGAACTGCATCCGCAGGCTCGACGATTTCCTTCGTGTGACGACCTCCCCGCGAACCCCGGAACACTCGCGCGCGCTGCTGATGCTCGTGCTGGCGAACTTCTACTGGGGTTTGAGTTTTCCGATCATCAAGTCGCTCGTCGCGCTGCACCAGCAACTCGTGCCGGCGGCGGGCCCGTGGTTCTCCGCGATCTACACGGTGGCGCCGCGCTTCGCGCTCGCCGTCGCGCTCCTCGTGGCGTGGCGGCCGCGCGATGTGACGCGCGTGACGCGCGGCGAGCTCAAGCAGGGTCTCGCCATCGGCCTGTTCGCCTCGGTGGGCATGCTGCTGCAAAACGACGCGCTGCAGTTCACGACGGCGAGCACGTCGGCGTTTCTCACGCAGTTCTACGCGATCCTCATTCCCATCTGGGTCGCGTTGCGCGGACGCCGGAATCCCGGCTGGCTGGTGTGGCTTTGCTGCGCGCTGGTGCTCGCGGGCGTGGCGATCCTCGGCCGCTTCGATTGGGAACAATGGCGGTTCGGCCGCGGCGAATGGGAAACGCTCGCGGGCTCGTTGTTTTTCATGGGCCAAATTCTTTGGCTGGAGAAAAAAGAATTCGCCGCGAACCAACCCGAGCGTCTCTCGCTCGTGATGTTCGCGACGGAGGGCGTCGTGTTCTGGACCCTCGCCGGCGCATTTGCGCCCGACCTCGCGACGCTCGCGCGTCCGTGGCAGTCGATGCCGTGGCTCGGGCTCACGCTCACGCTCACCGTGTTCTGCACCGTCGGCGCGTTTTCGATCATGAACAAGTGGCAGCCGAAGATCACGGCGACGGAGGCCGGGCTGATCTACTGCATCGAACCGATCTTCGCGTCGCTCATGGCGCTCTTCATCCCCGCGTGGTTTTCCAAATGGGCGGGGATCGACTATCCCAACGAGCGCGCCACCTGGGCGCTGATGGTCGGCGGCGGACTGATCACGCTGGCGAACGTGCTGCTCCAGCTGCGCCCGCCGGCGAAAAATTAACCGCGTTATGGTCTCGGCTGCGGCGCCGGCGCGGGCGCGACCGGGCCGGGCGTGCCGCCGGTGGTGGTTTGCGTCGACGTCGCGGTCGACGGACCATCCGTTGACGTCGCGGTGAACGTCATCATGCGCACGTTGTCGCCCGATCCACTGCCGCCGGCGGGACTCATGAAGATTCCGCCGCCGGGAATCGCGCCGCCGCCATCGTTGGTGGTGGAAACTCCGCTGACGACCATCTGGCGGGTGGCGCCGGCGACGTTCGCGCCCGCGGGCAGGACCGGGTAAACGCTGGGCGCGGCACCGCCGGCGGCCGCGAGCGCCATGCTCGGCCCGCCGGCTTGCGGCGTGGTGGAAAACGCCATACCGCTTTGCAGCATGTTCAACCATTGCGAACGCTGCGCGTAGGCGTCGGCGCCTTCCGCTCCGAGCGTGCGGACCACGTCGGCCTTCGCGCGGCTGCCGAGCTCCGCGATTTGCGCGCGGCGTTGCGCGGGCGAGAGCGAAGTATCGGCGCTGATGCGCTGCGACTCGCTGGCGTAGGTGTCGCGGGCCGCGAGGACGGTGTCCGTGGTGTTGGCCGGAAGACTCAAACGGCTCACGAGGCTGTCGACCGCGCGCACATCCGCGTCCGACGCACGCCGCAGCGCCGCATACTTGTCGTCGCCGAGCGTGGCGCGCAGGTCGTCCTGCAACTGTTGCGCCGCGGCCGCGCGCGCGCTCATCATGTCGGGCGTGATGCGGCCGTTCAGCGGCGGGAACTTGTCGTCGTACGCCTTTTGCAGCGCGTAGATTTTTCTGAAGTCGTCCTCAGACTGGATCGCGTCGCCGTAGCGTGAGCGAATCGTGTTGGCCGTCGCCGAGGTGCGCATCTCGTAATTGGCGAGCTCCTCGGGCGAGAGCAGCGCGGCGATGTCCCGGTCGCGTTCGGCGCGCAGGAGTTTTTGTTTCTCGCGGTCCGACGCGAGCTGCACGCCGTCGGCGCCGAACTTCGCGAGCATTTCATCGTAGTCCTGGACAATCTTGCGCAACGCGTCGCGTTTCTCCGGGGAGAGGAAGGAAAGCTGCGCCTTGCTCGCGCCGCCGATGCCGAGGTCGTCGCCGAACGCGGCGAACATCGCGTCGGACAATTCGCGGCGGGCGAGCGCCATTTCCTCGCGCGAATTCGTCGGGCCGCGCCGGTTCGCCCACCAGCGGTCGTCCGCCAGCATGTTGCCCTGCGCGTACCACATGTGGTCGGCGAACTTCGCGAACGCGCGGCCGAGCATGAGCTGGCGTGCAATATCATCGGGGATGCCCGCCGCCTTGAGTGCCGCGGCGTCGCCTTTCGCGAGCGCCGCGCGGAGGGCGTCGTTGGTCTTGTCGTTGCCGGCGGAGCCTGCGGTGGCCGCGGCGGGACGCACGACGGTGGATTCTGTCGGTGCGACTGCGAGTGGTCGCACGAAAAACATGGCGGCAAGCGCGACGTTGGCGGCGAGCGAAAGGGCGAGGACGATGCTGGAGGTTTTCACGTTGGGGAGATGCGAATGCTCCTCCAAGCGCCACCGACGACAACATTTGTTTGTCGTTCGTCGCAAAAGGTGCCGGCGGCCAGCCACGCGCCATCGGGTGTTAGGTCCGGGCCGTTCCAGCAACGGCCAGCCGCCGGCAAGGTTTCGTTCCGGGTATCAACGTGAGGCGGGCCGCGCCCCGATGCGAAAGCGATACGGTAACCGAGTTGTTACGCTCGCGCCGGTACGAACCGCCCCTCGCGGAGGAAGGCGCGCGTCTGCGCGATCGTGTCGCGTCGCCAGCCGAGCCAGGTGTGCGAATGATGTACGACGACGTGGGCGCGCTCGCCGGCGAGATGCGTCGCGGCGACGGTGACCTTGCCGTCGTTCGGTCCCGGTAGCCAGGCGGCGAGCAGCGGGTTAAGACTGCGATCGCCCGCGATCACGCCGAGTTCCACGCTCGCGGCGGGCCACGGGCCAAGCGTTGCGGGCAGCGCGTCGGCGTTCGTGCCGAGGCGGCGGCCATTGACGCCCGTCACCCACCGATACGGCGGAAAGGCGTGCAGCGCATCCGTGAGTTCGCTGCCGGAGTTCGGCGGTGCGAGCATAACCACGCGGCCGACGGCGAGGTTCTCCAACGCATCGCGCAGCCAGAGTCGGACGAGGATCCCGCCGAGCGAGTGCGTGACGAAATGCACGCGTGGCGCCGCGACCACGTCGTGCTCGCGCAACCGGCGTGGGAGCCAGTCGGCCGCGAGCGTTTCCACCGGCACGCGACGCGATGGATAGGAAAGATTCGCCACGCGGTAGCCGTCGCTTTCCAGCGCCGAAGCGAGTCGTAGCATCGAAACTTTCGTGCGTCCCATGCCGTGCAGGAGCACGACAACCTCGGGTGGTTCGGCGATGGCGACCGGGCGGGCGAGCATGAAAACAATACCCGCGAAGAGCGCGCGAAGTTGCATCGAACTCGATGCGACCGCGTCCGAAACGAAATGTGCCTCAGGCCGCCGCCCGTCGGGCGCGCACCGAGCCTACGGCCCGCAGCGTCACCGCCGTGAGCACGACGGCGCCGCCCGCGAGCGCGAAAGGCGTGGGCTTCTCATGCAGCGCCAGCAGCACCCAGATCGGGTTGAGAATCGGTTCGATCACGGGGATCAGCACTGCTTCGAGAGCAGTGACGTGTCGGATCGCGCGCGCATAGAGCCAATAGGAAATGCCGAGTTGCACAACGCCGAGCACGACGAGCGAAATCCAGCCGGCGGTCGGCAGCAGCGGCGCGCGCACGATCCACGGCAGGCCGACGAGAAACGCGATCACGTTGCCGAGGATGATCGACTCGACGGGCGAGCCGTCCTTTTGGCGCCGGAGCGCGATCGTCATCCCCGCGAAGCAAATGCCACTGCCCACCGCCAGCGCGTCGCCGGCGACATGGCCCAACTGCAGGCTGTCGGCGAAGAAGAGCGCCATGCCGGCGAGCGCGACGATGATCGTGATCCAGTCGGCACGTGTCGCGCGTTCACCGAGGAACCACGCGCCAAACACCGCGACCCAGATCGGCGCGGTGTATTGGAGCAGGATGGCGTTGGCGGCGGTCGTCATCGTGGTCGCGATGCAAAACGTCATCGTGCACGCCGCATAGCCGATCGCCCCGATCACTTGGTCGCGCGAAAACGTGAAACGCAACCCGCGGTTCGTCAGCACGAGGAATACGGCGGCGATCGCGCCGCGCCCGCCGGCGACCGCGAGGCCGGGCCACGTGGTCGCCACCTGCTTGATCAGGAGCCCGGCCAGGCTCCAGCAGAGCGCGGCCCCGACGAGAAACAGAACCGAGCGGGTGTGGGCCGCGTTCAAACTACTTTTTGGCCACGAGCGCGCGGGTGTCGTTCACCGTGATGCCGCCGTCGACCAGCAGGATCTGGCCGGTGACGTACACGCTGGCATCGCTCGCGAGGAAAAGCAGCGGCCCGGTGAGGTCGTCGACGTGGCCGGGGCGGCGCAACGGAATTTTGTCGGAGAGATATTTCACCCACTCGGCGTTCTCGTAGAGCACTCCGTTCTGCGCGGTCTTGAACCAGCCGGGTGCGAGGCAATTCACGGTGACGCCGCTCGGGCCCCAGTCGGCCGCGAGACTCATGGTGAGCTGCTTCACGCCGCCGCGGCTCGCGCCGTAGGGGCCGAGGCCGGCGTAGCCCGCGACGCTCGTGACCGAGCCGATATTAATAATGCGGCCGCGTTTCGCCGCGACCATGTGGCGCGCGACGGCCTGGGCGACGAAGAACACGCCGCGGAGATTCGTGTCGAGGATCGTGTTCCAATCGTCCCAGGTGACCTCGAGCGCCGGCTTGCGGATGTTGCAGCCGGCGTTGTTCACGAGCACGTCGATGCGCCCGAAGTGCGCGTGCACCGCGTCGACGGCCGTCGTGATGCTTTTTTGGTCGCGCACGTCGAGCGCGACCGGGAGCACGCGGCGGCCGAGCGCGGCGATTTCCTTTTTCGTCTCGTCGAGCGAGGCGAGCGTGCGGCTCGTGATCGCGACGTCGGCGCCGGCGCGCGCGAGTGCGAGGGCAAAATGTTGGCCGAGTCCGCGGCTCGCGCCGGTGACGAGGACGATTTTGTTCGTGAGATCGAAAGGCGAGGCGGGAGCGGACATCAGGGGGTAAGGATGACCTTCATGTATTTCGCGCCGTCCTTGGCGCTGAGTTTTTCGAACCACGCCACGCCGTCGGCGAGCGGCGCGACCGCGCTGATCATCGGCTCGACCCGGATGTGGCCTTGCGCGATCAGGTCGAGGCAGAGCGGGTATTCGCCGGCAGACGAGCACGTGCCGAAGAGCGTGAGTTCCTTGGTCACGACGGCCTGCAGCGGGAAATCCGTTTTCGGCGCGAGGTTGCCGACGAGCACGGCCGAGCCGCCGCGGCGCAGCGTGGCGAGCGCGAGGTTGAGCGTGGGCGAAACGCCCACGACTTCGAAGGCGAGGTCGGCGCCGCGGCTGCCGGTGAGTTTGCCGACCTCCGCGACGACGTCGCAGTCGTCCGATTTCAGCGCGTGCGTGGCCCCGAGTTCGCGCGCGAGCGCGAGGCGATTCGCGGCGAGGTCGACGGCGACGATCTGTTTCGCGCCGGCCCACCGTAGCGCCTGGATGACGAAGAGCCCGATCATGCCCGCGCCGACGACGACCGCCGTGTCGGTCGGCGCGATCTTCACGCGTTGCACCGCGTGCACCGCGATCGAGACGGGCTCGATCATCGCCGCCTGCGGAAACGAAAGATTGTCGGGCAGCGCGTAGAGAATGCGCGCGGGCACGGCGAGTTTCTCGGCGAACGCGCCATGCTGCCGATATTCCACCGGCGCGACGCCGACCACGCGGCGGTTTTCGCAGAGATTCACCTGGCCGCTGCGGCAGTAGTGGCAGACGCCGCAGGAGATCGTGGAGTCGAAAGTCACGCGATCGCCCTGCCGCCAGCGGTCGACCTTCGGGCCAACGGCGAGAATCTCACCCGACGCCTCGTGGCCCATGATGAGTGGCGGACGCCGACGGCCCGTCGAACCGTCCCAACCGTGGATGTCGCTGCCGCAGATGCCGCACGCGCGGATGCGCAGCAGGACTTCGTCGTCAGCCGGGGCCGGATCGGCAAAGTCGGTGAATTCGAGCCGCGACGGGGCAGTGAGGAGCAGGGCTTTCATCGGCGGGGACGAAGGACTAGGGACGAAGGACCCAGTCGTCGCACGCCGAAAATTCGCTCATGACTTTTTCGGATTCGCGATGCCCGGACGAGGCGTCATACGTGCTGACATGAAGAAAGCAGTCCTCGCGCTCGGCGTCGTGCTGGTGGTCGGCGCAGGAATTTTCTTCGCGGTGCGCGCAAATCGTTCGGCGGAAGAAAGCCGGCCGGGCCTCGCAAATGCGAAAGGAGGCGCGGAAACCAAAAAGAAACCCGACGCCGGAGCGAGTTCGCGCGTGACGCCACCGTTACCTGCCGAGGCAGCGAAGAAAAACGCGCTCACCGCCGAGGAAAAAGCGGCGCGGATTACGAAGATCATGAAAGACTACGAGGAGATCATGACGAAGGCCGCCGCGGATTTCGGCGCCGCGCCGGCGTCGTTTCCCGGTGGCTTCAACGCGTACTTGCGGCAGCTGGCACTGATCGACCGCGAGAAATGGAAGGATTTCCGGGAATTTCTGACCGAGCGCGAGGTGGAGGACCTGCAGTTTCGGGATCACCATGCGGGCAAACTCGTGGTGCAGTGGCTCGGCGATAGCGCCGCGACCGATGAGCAGAAGCGGGCGGTGTTGCGGGCGCAGCGCGCGTACGACGACAAGTTCGCGCTGATCTACGACCTGAGCCCGAGCGCGATGCTCACGCGGGAGACGGAGCGTCAGCAGTTGCAGGAGCAGATCCTCGGCACGATCGGGCCGGATCTTTTTGCCGCTTGGGTGCGGAGCGAAGGCGACGACTTCGGCAACATGGTCAATTACGCGAAGGCCAATGGCATCCGGCCCGAGGCGGCCCTCGATGCCTGGCGATTGAAAAACGAATTCGTCCGCCGCCGCCTGGAAATCAAGGCGCAGCTCGGCGATGGCCCGCAGGCCGTGGGGCAGCAGGTCGCGTTGATCGAAGAAACCCGCGCGAAGGTTGGCGCGGTCCTCGGTGGCGCGGCACTGGCCACGCCGCAAGCGAGCGGGCTGACCTGGTTGAAATAGCCGCAGCTATTTCGCCGCGGTGGCGACGGACCGGCCCGGCGCATCGGGCCGGCGATTGCGCAGCACACTGTGATTCACCGGTCGACGCTGGTCGGCGGTGAGCGGCGGCAAGTCGGGCAACGAGTCGGCCCGCGACTCGCGCAGCCAGACGCGCGCGAGCGCGCGAAAGTTATCCCAGCGTTCCGCGAGGAAATGATCGTGCGCGGTCATCTCCTGCCCATCGCCGAGCAACGGTCCCGCGTTCGCGACCTGGCGCAGGAGACTGCGCCACTCCGTGAGGAGCCGATCGATGTCGCCGCGGCCCGCTGTCTCGACTTCGTCGAGGACTTCGCGGGTGCGCGCGCCCTCGGCGACGAGCGCGCGAACGGATTCGCTCGCGCCGGAGCCGTAGTGGATCGGCACGCCCTGGTGCAGCCAGCCCTCGATGTCGATCCGGCGATAGGTGCGCGTGCACGCGTCGGAGAGGCGGCCGAGGTTGCGCGGGTTCGTGCCGGCGAAACGATCGCCCGCGAACAAGTTCGCGGCGTCGAATAGCAAATCGTCGAGCGGATAGCGGCGATCCTCGAGCGCGGCGGCGAGCGCGAGGCCTTCGGGTCCGAGAAAGAACGACACAATCTCGCCGCGCGCGGTGAGGCGGAGGTTTTTGTCCAGCACGCCCGTGCGTTGCCACTGCCAGAGCAACGTCGGTGAGGGCGACAGTGCGAGGCAGTCGGCGCGCTGCGGGCACGTGGGGCAGGCGGGAAACGGATTGCGCTCGCGGCGGACGAGGCGGGCCCGGCCGGTGTCGGTGGGTTCGCCGCACGGGAGCACTCCGGGCGCAACGCTGGCGGTGTGTTCGGCGCCGAGCGCGATCGGGTCGGCGGTGAAAAAGCGATTCGATTCGGTCAGCGCCATCTCGGTCGCGTCGCGTCCGCCGCGCAGTTGTCGCAGGAAGAATGCCCACGGGATCGGCGCGGAGCGTTTGAGGCGCAGCGGTTCCGCGCGGCGCATGCGCGGCGTGCTGCTGCTCACGAGGACGTAGCCGAAATCGTCGAGTCCGCGGCGCCCGGCGCGGCCGATCATCTGCAGCAGCTCGTGCGGCGCGATCTCCTTGTCCATCGCGCCGAGGCGATAGCTGCTCGCGGTGATCAGCACGGAGCGAAGCGAGAAGTTGATGCCCGCGCTGAGGCCGAGCGTGGCGACGACCGCGCGCAACTGGCCGGCTTTCGCGAGCGGCTCGATCACGCCGGCGCGTTGCGCGTAGCTGAGGCCGCTGTGGTGATAGGCGACGCGGGCGCGCAATAATTTCGCGAGCGCGGGGCCGCAGAGTTGCTCCTGCTCCGGCGTGAGCGTGAGCGGATCGGCGAGCGGCAGTTCGCGGGCGAATTGGCGCGCGAGTCGCTCCGCATCCTGCCGGTGCGGCGCGAACACGAGCACGGGTCCGAGGTTTTCGCGCAGGGCACCGGCGACACGTTTCGCCCAAAATCCCGTGATGTCGCGCGGCAGGCCGCGCACGAGATCATCGACGTCGACTTCCTCGAGTTGCACGGGTCGCTCGCGATGCTGGATTACCTCGGCGTTGCGATCGAGGCGCCCAAGCCAGTTCGCGACGTCCTGCGGATTGGCGACCGCGCCCGAGAGCAGGAGCAGTTGCAAGTCGGGTCGCGCGGAAAGGATGACGCCTTCGTAGTGGTTGCCGCGGTGCGGATCGGCGAGCCAGTGGTATTCGTCGATCACCAGGAGTTGGAACGGCTCCGCGCCCGTGTCGGGCGTGCGCCGCGGCGCGATCACGCCATCGGCGTGCGTCGCGTCGGCCATGATGTGACCCTGCACCGCCTCGAGCGTGGCGACGACGATCGGTGCGTCGGGGTTGACGCAGGCGTCCCCGGTCATGATGCCGACGTGCCAGTCGCGCGCGCGCCACTCCGCGAACTTGTCGTTGGCGAGCGCGCGCGTCGGCACGGTGAAGAGCGTGCGCTTCGCGAAGCTGTTCTGTTCCGCCCAGCGTTCGAAGATGTAAGTCTTGCCCGCGCCGGTCGGCGCATCGACCACGACATCCTTGCCTTCGCGCAACGCGGCCAAGGCCAGCGCCTGCCAGCGATCGGGAAGCATTAACTTTTGCAGACCGGCGAACGCGTCGGAGAGCACGCGGGCAGCTTGGCGACGGGAACGGAAGGGTCAAACGCGGCTCGCGCGCGTTCCGCCAACCGCTCAGCGCGTAACGTTTAACACTTAACGCCCAAGGACCGCCGAGCGGGCGGTGATGCGGATGAGGGACAATCGGGCCCGCTGCTCGCAAGGACGGCCGACCAAGCGGATCAAATTGTCGTCAAGCCCTCGCCTTGCTGCGGCTTCTCACAGGTTTTTCGCGGCGCGTCGCTTGAGCGACGCGCCACTTGTGCCGCACAATGGTCCGTCATGAAACGAGTCGTGCTCCTCCTGCTGTTTTTGGTTTCCGGCGCATTGGCGCGCGCGGACTGGTCCGATGTCCGGGAGGGGATGGACGGCGAGGCCGTGCTCGTTTTCGTGGGCACCCCTCTGATCGTCAGCAAGAGCCGGAGCGGCGCGCAGGAAACCTGGACCTACGACGACGGCGCCTACGTGCTCTTCGAGCGGGGCCGCGTGAGTTTCTGGTCGGCGCCGCGGCCGAAACGCACCAGTCGCGCGCGAGCCGAAGGCAAGGCGTAAGCGGGCGAGCGATCAGCCGCTGCTGTGTGCGGGCGTGAGTTCGACGTCGGAAGGCAGGAAATTGCGGGCGAGGAAACGCACGGCCGAGCGCGCGTTCGCGACGAGCGCGTTGGCTTCGTTGCCGAGCGGATCCTGTTGGAGGATCGCCTGCGCTTTCGGTTTCAGTTCGGCGATCGGATCCGCGAACGCCTGCAAGTCGAGCGGCGCGGGCGACGGCTTCGGTTCGAGGACCACGATGAGACCGGCGATCGCGGCGGCGACGCCGGCGAGGCCGAAGACCGGAAGTGTGTAGCGGCGACGCGCGGGCCGCGTCGAGCGGCGCACGGCGGAAATAATGTCCTGCTCGAGATAGGCGGGCGCCGTCGCGCGCTGGGGCACGGCATCGCGGCGCAGCGCGAGCTCGAGGTCGTCGGCGGCGGCGAAGAACGCCTGGCAGTCGGGGCAGCCGGCAACATGCGCGTTTTGCAGTGCGCGCGTGCCGTCGCCGAGGATAGAAATCCAGCCGCGCGTCAGGCGGCAGGCGAAGCGGGTCGGAATTTCGGCGGAGATCGCATTCATGATTTTGTTTCTCCTTTTAGCAGCGCCTGGCGGGCGCGGAAGACGAGGACCTTGACGTGAGTTTGGGTGAGGCTGGTGACGCGCGCGGTTTCTTCCACGGACAGCTCCTCGGCGAAGCGGAGCCACAGCACCTCGTATTCGCGCGGCGAGAGGAGGGCGCGCGCGCGGTCCCAGAGATTCGCGGCGCGGTCGCGGTTCTCGGCGTGGCGCGCGGGCGTCGGCTCGGAGCCGGCCATGTCGTAGGGCATCTCCTCCCATTTTTTCGTGTCGCGGAAATGATTCAGCGCCGTGTTGCGCGCGATGGTGAGCAGCCAATTGATGAGCGGACGCTGCGGGTCGAAACCCTTGAGGTGGTGGAAGGCCTTGATGAACGTCTGCTGCGTCAGGTCTTCCGCGTCGTGGTGCTTCCGCGTCATCTGCTGCAGGTAGCCGTAGACGCGGCGGTGGTAGAGGCGGACGACATCATCGAAGGCGCGGGCGCTGCCGGCGATCGCGTCGCGAACAAGGGCGCTCTCGTCGCACGCCGTCGCGGTCGAGTCCGGCAAGGACTCGGCCGCGCGCGGGCCGGGAGAGAGCGTCATCGTTTCCACCTGAAACTTATTTCGACTTCGGCGCGGGCGCGGGACGCGGATCCTTCACGCTCACGGCGTACTCGACCTTGCCCTCAGGGTCACCGACGGAGGAGACAACGTTGATGTTATAGGTGCCGTCGGCGCCGGGGAACTCGAAGTTCATCGCGCTGGCGCGCGGACCGGCCGGCACGAACGATTTGAACACGAGCGGCGCGCCGCCGCCGGCGGGAGCAATTTCCACGCGCGTGAACCTGGCGAAGCGCGCGCCGTTGAGGACGCGGGCCAGCGTGATGGTCGCGCCGTTTTTGAGCGCGACGTTCTCCAGCGTGTGCGAGGTCTCGATCAGCGCGGCACCGTCGGCGGGCGGCGCGTACGGAGCGCCGGTCCACTTGGCGAGCGCGGTACCGTTGACGTACGGACCTTGCGGGCCGCGGTTCGGCGAACGATCGGGCGTCTGCGCATTATGGATCATCTGCACGAGGCGGGCGCTCGGGTAGGTGATGTTGACGAAGACGCGGTCGGCTTCGCGGCCGGCGCTGGCGGCGTTGAGGAATTCGCCGAGCTGCCGATCGTTGGTCTCGGTCATCGAGATCATCGCGGTCAGGCCGTCGAGGATCTTCATCAGCTTCTCGGCGGTCGCGTCATCGGCGGCGATGAGCTCGATGTGGGCGAACGTTTCGGCGGCGTGCTCGCCGATCACGACCGAGCCGAACTTCGCCATCTTGATGATGCGGGCGGGCGGCGCGTCGGCGGGATAGCTTTTTTCCGGCGGCGCCTCACTGGCGGCGAAGATGTAGGCGTCGTTGGCCTGGCCGAGGAAGCGCTTGAGCGCCGAATTCGATTTCGCGAGCGACGCGCCGCTGCCGCGGAGCAGGTCGCGCGTCCGGGTGAGCTGGGCCTTCGAGCGGCTGACGAGCACGCCGCCTTCGGGCGGGTAGGCGATGATGACCTCGATCTTGTTCGGGTCGCGCGGCGCCTTCTTGGCTTTCTCCTCTTTCTTTTCGTCGGCGCCGGCCTTGTCCTTGGCCGCGTCGGTCTTGGGGCCCGGCCCGGCCTTGATGCCGTACGCGGGGAAACCGAGATCGGTCAACTCGACGACGTGCTCCGGCGTGGTGATCGTCTGGCTGAGCAACAGGCTTTCGGTGATCTTGCGGAGATCGGCGGTGCCTTGGACGTAGGCCGTGCCGTCCATCTGGTCGGGCTGCTCGGAAAAATTCATGCCGTAGGCGGTGACAGAGCCGACGGCGCCGAGGATCTTGTCGTAGTTGGGCCGCACGGGCGCGTCCATCTCCAGACGAGAGTCGATCTGCTGCATCAGTTCCTTGCCGAGCGTGCTGTTGCGGATGGCGTTGAGGTCGGCGTAGACCATCCACTTGGCGTCGGCCGGCACGATGGCGGCGTTGGGCGCGGCGTCGGCCGCCAGCGGGAGCAGCGGCAGCGCGAAAATCACGAGACGGGAAAAGCGATTCATAAGCATACGGTGATTGGGTTGCCGGGTTATACACCGCCGGCGCGGCCCGGTTACAAAAACTTAGGACTCGTTCGGGCCGCTCAACTCGAGCAGCGAGAACACGATGCCGGCCACGAAGAGGACAATCGCCGTGAAGCCGAGCAAGGCGACGATCGACGCGCCGACGCCCGCGGGCGTCACGCGCACCGCGGCCGGGAGCAACGGGCCGATATCGTGCAGCGGCGGCAGGTACTGGTGCAGCATCGCCTGAATCTGGTGCGTCATCGACAGCTTGTTGATCTGTGTCGGAATCTGCCCGACGCCGATCTCGATGATCGCACCGTAGACGAGGCCGATGATGATGAAGCGAGTCGTGACGATGCCGCAGAGAAAACCGAGCGCGCTGAACGCGGTCACGATCAACAACTGCCCAGTCAGGAGCAGCGGCACCGCATCCCACCAGGCGTCGAAGTGACGATAAAGCGCGATGCCCGTGACCGTCGCGAATGCGAGCAGGAAGTCGAACTGCAGGCAGGCGAGGTGCGCGGCGAACTTGAAACCGAGAAACGCGGGCCGCGGCACCGGCCGCGTGAACAGATAGTCGACTTGCCCCGCCTTCATCTCGTCGCGAATCGCGGCGCCGCCGGCGATGAACGCCATGAGCGGAGCGATGCGCGTCAGGTAGATGAGCGTCCAGGGCATCATGTCCATCTTCGCCTTTTCGGGGCTGGGCACGAACGGCAGCGAGATCAGCACGAGCAGGCCGCAGAGCACGGCGAGCGTGAGCCAGTGGGTCGGCGCCAGCGAGCGGGCGAGCGTGAGACGCCAGATGCCGCCGAAGGCGTGGCGCAGATCGGGCGCGACCCGCGGCGCGGGAAAATCGGAAGAGGATGTGGAGCTCATGTGCCGATGACGGGCGGTTCGACCGCCTTTTCGAGGAACGAAGCGGTGGCCTGCACCTCGTAGATTCGCACGCCGCTCGTGCGGAGCAGCTCGTGGAAGTTGCCGTAGAATTGCGCGGCGTCGGTCCAGCGCACGTGGACGGTGTTGCTCTCGCGCACGATGTCGCAGCCGCGAATCAGGTTTTTATCGAAGAGATAACGCGCGAGCTGGTCGGGCGACTCGCAACGGAACGTCGTCGCGTCGGGCCAGCGCGTGCGCGCCTCGGGTGAGGCGGCTTCGTTGAGCGAGCGCGGGATGCGGCCCCAGCGCAGCATGAGGAACTCCGCGCAGAGCGCCTCGAGGTCGTGGAGGATGTGACTCGAGATGAGGACGCTCGTGCCGTTGTGCGCGAGCTCGCGGATCACGTTGCTCAAATCCTCGCGGCCCATCGGGTCGAGGCCGTTCATCGGCTCGTCGAGGATCACGAGCGCCGGCTCGTGCAACAGGCACTGCGCGAGTTTCACGCGCTGCTTCATGCCCTTCGACATCGCGGTGAGCGCTTTTTTCCAGTGGGCGTTGCCGAGCTTCACGCGGTCGAGCGCGGCGCGGGCGCGCGCCTTGGCCTCGCCGCTCGCGAGGCCGGAAATCATGCCGAGCCCGACCAGCCAGTCGATCGCGCGCACGCCGGCGGGCACGACTTCGCTCTCGGGGCAATAGCCGACGCGCGCCTGCACGCGTGGATTGCTCCAGGGATTTTCGCCGAAGACGGTCAACGTCCCGGAGCTGGCGCGAATCTGGCCGGTGAGCAGGCGGAACAGCGTGGTCTTGCCCGCGCCGTTCGGCCCGACGACACCGGTGATGCCGGGACGGAGCGCGAACGACACGTTGTTCAGGCCGAGAATCATCCCGTAGAACCGGCTGAGATTCTCCGCGCGCGCGATGGGATTGGCGGCAGGCGTGCTCATTCGGGTTTGATGCGACGGAGGAAGACCACCGAGGACGCGGCGATGAACACGCCGAGCCCGGCGAGCGCGCCGGTGTAGTCGGTGGCCGCAGATTTCTTCCCGGCGTTCTGCAGGCTTTCCGCGAAACGCGGATTGAGGAACGGGAGCTGCGTCGCCGCGTCGCTGAACGCGTCGGCCACGTTGAAGGCCTCCAGCCGCACCTCCGCGAGGTCGCGGGAGAAGCTCGCGCGTTTGAGCCACATCGGCGCCTGCGGCGCGGACGCGGGAATCGAGAGCACGAGCCAGAGCACGAGCCACGTGACCTGCGCGATGCGCGAATTTTTTCCGAGGGCGGAAATGCCGAGCGCGATCGCCGAAAGCGAGACGAGCGCGATGCCGTTGAACATCAGCGCGCGCAGCAACGGGCCGAACGAATAGATGACGAAGTCGCGGTTCGGCGCGAATGCCAGGCTCAGCAGCCAGCCGAGCAGCAGCGGGCCGGTCCACACCAGTGCGAGCACGCCCGCGATCGTGCCGAGCTTGCCGATGAGGTAGTCGACTGTCGTGAGCGGTCGCGCGAGGTAGATCGTGAGCGCATTGCTCGCGCGGTCCGTGGTGATCAAGGTCGGCACCACGGCAGTGAGCGCGATCATGCTGAACACGAGCCCGAAGTAGGAATGGATCCACAGGATCAGCGTGAAAACGCCGCGCACCACGATGTCGGGGAAAAGCGTCACGAAGCCGCCGAGCGCGGCGATCAGCGCTTCCGCGCGCGGGCCGAATTTCTCCGCCCACGTTTCGAGGAAGCCGCCGGTCGCGACCGACTGGCTGAAGGCGAAGCTCGCGAACGCGATCAGGAGGCCCGCGAGCCACGCGATGACGACGAGGATGCGGAAGAAGCGCGTGCGGCCGAGCTGCCGGAGATTCGTCGCGACGATCGTCCAGCGGCGGTAGGCGACGCCGTGCGGCACTTCCTGCCAGCGGCTCAGATCAAGGGTGCTTTCCATGTTCGCTGGAGATGGATTTGATGAACAACTCGTGGAGCGCCTCGGGGTTCTTCACGATTTCCATGGGCGGCAGGCGATGTTCGCGCATGAGATCGAGCAGCCAGTCGATCGAGTCGGCCGGCGATTCCACGCGCAGCTTGCCGTTGGAGAGTTTTGTCACCGGCAGGTTCGCGCCCTGCAGCACGGCGAGGTAGCGCTCGCCCTCGGCGCTCGGCGCGATCTCGACGATGCGGCGCGCGCGGTTCTTGAGCGTGAGGATGCTGTCGTGCTCGAGGAGCTTGCCGTTGCCGATGATCATCACGCGCTCGCAAACGCGCTCGATGTCCTTCAGCAGGTGCGAGCACATCACGACGCTGATGCCGAGGTTGCGCCACAGCGACGCGATGAGATTGAGGATGTGTTCGCGGCCCGACGGATCGAGGCCGTTGGTCGGCTCGTCGAGGAACACGACTTCCGGATCGTGCACGAGCGCCTGCGCCAGCTTCACGCGCTGCCTCATGCCTGTGGAGTACGTGTCGACCGGCCGGTAGCGCTCCTGGCCCATGCCGACGAGATCGAGGATCTCGTGCGTGCGCTGGCGCGCGAGATGGAACGACATGCCGCTGAGTTGGCCGCAGTACGTCACGTACTCGCAGCCCGCCATGCCGCCGATGTGGCAGTCACGTTCTGGACTGTAGCCGACGCGCTCGCGCGACGCGCGATTCGCGGTGCGGATGTTCACGCCGAGAACTTTCGCGATGCCGTCGGTCGGCGTCTCGAGATTGAGCAGGCACTTGATGAACGTGCTCTTGCCCGCGCCGTTGGGGCCGAGCAGGCCGATCGTGCCGGGCGGCACCTGCACGGTGACGCCCGAAAGCGCCTTCTGCGTGCCGTAGATCTTCGTCAGGCCTTCGGCTTCGATGATGTAATTGCTGGAGGAGCGCCGGGCCGGGCGGGAGGCCGGTGGCGCCGCAGGAGCGGGCGCGTTCAACGTCGGAGGGGTGTGGGCGGAATCAGAGGTGTCCGGCTCTTACACGGACGGCGACAACGAAGTTACATTAATTTACGGCCGGCGAACCCCAAATCGAACGCCCGGCCGGGCGATTTTGTGCGGTTCTTTCTTTCGCCGGCGGGTAGATAGAAAGCATGCCCGAGGACGCCGAATTGCTCCGTCGTTATGTGCACGCCCGCGATGAGGCGGCATTTGCCGAATTGGTGCGGCGGCACGTGAACCTCGTGTTCTCGGCGGCGCTCCGGCAGACGCACGGTCATCGCGACCGCGCGGAGGAAGTCACGCAGACGGTCTTCATCGATTTCGCGCGCAAGGCGCCGACCCTGCTCGGCCGGACCGTGCTCGGCGGCTGGCTCTACCTCAGCGTGGGCCACGCGGCTTCCAATCTCGCGCGCAGCGAGTCGCGGCGCCGGGCGCGCGAACAGGAGGCCCACACGATGAACGAAATCGATGACGTGCCCGCCCACGACGCGGCCTGGCAGCAGGTGCGGCCGGAAATCGACGCGGCGATGCGCGAGCTTTCGGAACGCGACCGCGAAGCGGTGCTGTTGCGTTTCTTCGAGGACCGCAGCTTTCCGGAAATCGGCGCGCGGCTCGCGCTGTCCGAAAACGCCGCGCGCATGCGCGTCGATCGCGCGCTGGAAAAACTGCACGCGCTGCTCGCGCGGCGCGGCATCACCTCGAGCGCGACGGCGCTCGCGCTGGCGTTGTCGACGCAGGCGGTCGGCGCCGCGCCCGCGGGCCTCGCCGCCGCGGCCACGAGCGCCGCGCTGGCCGGCGCAACAACCACGAGTGCGACCGTCCTTTCGTTTTTAATCATGAGCAAACTCAAAGCCGCCGTCGTGGCCGGCCTGCTGATCGCGGCCGGCACGGTCATCTTTTTCCAGCACCGCACCAACGCCGAGCTGCGCATGGCGCTGCAGCAATCGGGACAGGCGTACAGTCGATTGAGCGTCGCCCGCGCCGCGAGCGCCGACGCCGCCAAGGCGGGCGGCGATGCCTCCGCGTTATCCGCGGCCGAGCGCGCGGAGCTGATCCAGTTGCGCGAGGAAAAGAAAAACGTCCCGCGCTACCTGATCAAGAATCCCAACGGGCCGATGCTGCTGCAGGGATCGATCATGCCGGTGAGCAACGCGGGCTCGGGCACGCCGCTGGCGGCGCTGCACACGCTCGCGTGGGCGATGGGGCAGGCCGACGTCGACACGGCGGTGAAGGTGCTCCACTTCGACGAGCGCGGGAACGAGAAACTCGCCGAGCTGTGGGCGCGGTTGCCGGAGTCGACGCGCGCCAAGTTCGGTTCGCCCGAAAAACTTTTCGCCAACATCATGGTCACGGAGATCCAGGCCCCGGCGCAGGTCGGCGTGCTGGGGGAGACGCAGGAAGGACCGAACGATGTCGCGCTGACGATGGCGCTGGTCAGCGCGACCGGCCGGAAATGGAACGACAAGTTCAACCTCCATCGCACCGGCGACACCTGGCAGATCGTGGCGCCGATCGATGCCATCGACGATTACATCGCGTCGCTGGGCAAGGCGGAGAAAAAGCCATAACGGTGCGGGATGGGGAGTTGGCGCGCCGGCGAAATTGTCGCTGGCCACGGGTGGAGGCTTCGCTCAGACGTGGCGCGCCCCATGATCCCTCGCGTGCGCCGCATCATCCGATTGCTGCCGGTTTTGGTTTTCTCGCTCGGAAAACTTTTCGCGGCGGAAGCGGCCGCCGTGACGGGACCGACGACGGAGACCGATCCGATGAAGCTCGAGGGGATCTTCAACACCGATCTCCCGCGCACGGAACGGAAGAGCAATGTGCGTTTCATTTTTCATCCGCATTTCGGCGACCTCACGAATCGCGACTACCTGCGCATGCCGCTCGGCCTGCGCTGGGGTGCGACGGAGCGGCTCGAGCTCAGCACCGAGGTGGAAACGTATCTCGCGCACGGCCTGCGCCACGCGTCCTTCGGCAGCGGCGCCGGCCTGTCGGGCGTCGCGGGCGGTTTCAAGTATCGCTGGGCCGACTGGCTGAAACCATATTGGGACACGGCGAGCGGCGTGAATTTCGCGCAGCCCGTGGGTTCGCCGCCGCCCGATGTCACCGATGGCCTGCGGCACGTGACGCCTTACGTGACCTTCGCGCACGAACTCGAAGCGCGCGAAGGCATGACCTTCTTCGTCGGCCTCGCGCAGGATTTCGTTTCGACGACGAGCGTGCGCGGCAAGCGGCAGAAAAATGATTTTGTGGACGACACATGGACCGTGACGCCCGGCTTCGTGTGGCATCGCGGCGCGTTTCACTACACGCTCGAGCTGAGCTGCCAGTCGAGCGCCCTCGAGACGACGCACGGCGAGTCGGTTTTTTCCGTGCGGCCCGCGGTCTCGTGGGATCTCCCGCGCAGCCTCACCTTCAATTCGAAGGGCCGCTGGGTCTTCGGCCTCGGCCTGCGCGCTTCGCACGGACCCGACGGCAACGATTTCGGCGTGAGCGGAAAATTTCGCGGCGAGTTCAACCTGAAGCGCATGTTTGGGCTCGCGTCGCGGAGCGCGACGGCCACGCGTTGAAGCTGGCGTTGCTTTCTGGCGGAAAAGATTTTCGTTTGGGGGTCGCGCCCTTCACCCCATGGCTTCTTCGGATACCCAAACCTTTGACGCGATCGTAGTCGGCTCCGGCATCAGCGGCGGCTGGGCCGCGAAAGAGCTGACGGAAAAGGGCCTCAAGGTCCTGCTGCTCGAGCGCGGAAGAAACATCGAGCACGTCAAGGACTACGCCAACGCGCTCACGCCGCCGTGGCAGGTGCCGCATCGCGGCCGCAACACGGTCGCCGCGAGAAACGCGCACCCGGTGCAGCGCCGCGACTACATCCTCAACGAACTGAATCCCGATTACTGGGAAAACGAATCGGAGAGTCCGTACGTCGAGAAGAAACCCTTCGACTGGTTCCGCGGCTATCACGTCGGCGGCCGCTCGCTGATGTGGGGCCGGCAGAGCTACCGCTGGAGCGATTTGGATTTCCAGGCGAACGCGAAGGAGGGCGTGGCGGTCGACTGGCCGATCCGTTACGCGGATATCGAGCGGTGGTACGACTACGTCGAGAGTTTCGCCGGCATCAGCGGCTCGCAGGAAAACCTGCCGCAGTTGCCCGACGGAAAATTTCTCCCGCCGATGGAGCTGAACGTCGTGGAGAAGGACGTCGCGGCGAAAATCAAAACGCATTTCAACGACAAGCGCCGGATGATCATCGGCCGCGTCGCGAACATCACTGTCCCGCACGGCGGCCGCACGAACTGCCAGTACCGCAACAAGTGCTGGCTCGGCTGCCCGTTCGGGGCGTATTTCAGCACGCAGTCGTCGACCCTCCCCGCCGCGGTGCAGACCGGCAATCTCACGCTGCGGCCGTTCTCGATCGTGACGCGCGTGCTCTACGACAAGGACGCGAAGCGCGCGCGGGGCGTCGAGGTGCTCGATGCCGAGACGCGCCAGAGCTACGAGTTCAAGTCGAAGATCGTTTTCCTCTGCGCGTCCGCGTTCAACTCGACGTGGGTGCTGATGCGTTCCGCGACCGACGTGTGGCCCGGCGGCCTCGGCAGCAGCAGCGGCGAGCTCGGGCACAACGCGATGGACCATCATTTCCGTGTCGGCGCGTCCGGTCGCCCCGAAGGCTACACCGACAAGATAATCTACGGCCGGCGCGCGAACGGCATCTACATTCCCCGTTTCCGGAATCTGCCGGGCGACAAACCGCGCGACTACCTGCGCGGTTTCGGTTACCAGGGCAGCGCGAGCCGAGAGGGTTGGGGCCGCGAGATCGCGGAGCTCGGCATCGGTGTGCCGCTGAAGGAAGCGTTGCGCGAACCGGGCGACTGGACGATCGGCATCACGGCGTTCGCCGAGACGCTTCCTTACCACGAGAACCGGATTTCGCTCGATCCGACGGTGAAGGACAAGTGGGGCCTGCCTGTGCTCGCGATGGACTGCGAGATCAAAGAGAACGAGAAGAAGATGCGGGTCGACATGATGAATGACGCCGCCGAGATGCTCGAAGCCGCCGGCGTGAAGAAAGTGAAGACATCGAACACCGGCTATACCTTCGGCCGCGGCATTCATGAGATGGGCACTGCGCGCATGGGCCGCGACCCGAAGACCTCGGTGCTCAACGGCAACAACCAGGTGTGGGACGCGAAGAACGTCTTCGTGACCGACGGCGCGTGCATGACGTCGGCCGCGTGCGTCAACCCCTCGCTCACCTACATGGCGCTGACGGCGCGCGCCGCGGACTTCGCGGTCGCGGAAATGAAACGCGGCAACCTCTGAACCTTTCCGGCCATGATGACGATGACGCGACGTGAAATGGTGATCCGCCTCGCGGTGGCGATGGGCGCGAGTGCGGTCGGGCCGCGATTGCTGTCCGCGCAATTCGGCGCGACCGTGTCCGCGGGCAACACGGACTTCAGCGCCGACGACCTCGCGCTGCTCGACGAGATCGGCGACACGATCATTCCCGCGACCGACGTGCCGGGCGCGAAGGCGGTGGGGATCGGCGGGTTCATCGCGATGATGGTGCGCGACTGCTACCAGCCGCGCGACCAGGCGGCCTTCAAGGAAGGGCTCCGCAATCTCGAGGCGCGCTTCAGCGCAGTGCATCGGAAGTCATTTCGCGCAGGCGACGCGAAAGACCGCACCGCGTTTCTCAACACGCTTGACGCGGAGCAGAAGGAATTCACGAAGGCGCATCGCATCGAGCAGCACACCGACGGCAGCGAGACGCCAGAGGCGCCGTGGCATTATTTCCGCATGATGAAGGATCTCACGATCCTCGGATATTTCTCCTCGGAGATCGGCGCGACGAAAGCCCTGCGCTTCATCGAGATCCCTGGCCGCTTCGACGGCGCCGCGCCTTACCACAAGGGCGAGCACGCGTGGTTCAGTTGAGGGCGCGGTCTTCGATGCACAACTGCAGGTAGGCCGTGACGGCGGCGGCGCGACGCGAGACGCGGAATTTCGCGAAGATCCGAGTGAGGTAGTTGCGGACGGTGTAGGTTTGCAGTCCCATGCGAGCGGCGATCTGTCCGTTCGTCGCGCCTCGCACGAGGTGCTCCATGATTTCGAGCTGCTGCGCGGAGAGGCGAGGACCGGTGCGCTCGGCCGCCGGCGCGGCCTTGCCGGACGCGAAGTCGCGCAGGAGAACGATCAGCGCGTCGCTCGCGACGTTGCGATTGATGCAACCTGCGGCGCCGGCGCCGACGAAACGAGGAGCCCACGGATCGTTCGCCGCGGTCACGAGCGCGACGAGGCGCGCGTGGGGTGCAGCGGCTCGCAGCGCAGTCAGGTTTTGTTTCCAGCGGCCCGGATTGAGTTCGGCGTCGAGCAGGATTACGTCGGGCGAAATTTCACGGCCGCGCGCGCACGCGGCCTCGAGGTCGCTCGCTTCCGCGAAGACGATCGGAGGCGACGCGGCCTGCAGGGACTCGCGCATGCCCAGGCGGAAAAGCGCCGCGCGATCGACCAGCAGAATCGTGATGGGTCGTGCGGACTCGAGCGCGCGCGGTCGCGGCGTCGACGGAGATTTCGATCCCGTTTCCTTGCCGACCAATGGAAATGCGATTTCTGGCGCGGTGGGCGTGCCCACGTCGCCGGGCAAATGCGGCACGGCGGTCAGAAATTCAGCTCGGTCGCGTACAGGCTTCGCTGCGTGTCGCTGACAAGCTCGCGCCACTTGCTGACCTTGAAAGGATTGCTGCCGCCGAAATTCGCCAGCGACTCGTCGTAGTGGAAATTGCCCTGGCCGTTCAGGCGAATGCGGTCGCCGATGATCGCGCCTTTCACGTCGCCATTGCCGGTGATGTCGATCGTCGCGTTCGGCGCGTACACGATGCCGGTGAGGCCGCCGTTGCCCGAGACCTGCACGGTCTGCCCGCCCGGCGACGTGTTCGTGCCCCAGATCTGCAGCGAGGTCGTCGCGCCGTTCGCATTCGCGACGCCGAGGCCCGCGAAGCGGACGTTGCCGGCGGTGTAGATGCCGAGCGTGGCGCCGGACGAGATGGTGAGCGAGCTGCTGTTGCCGGTGCCGACCACTTCCGTGCCGGAGCCGCCGGTGCCACCTTGAATGATGAACACCACTTTGCAGTTGGCGCGGATCGTCAGCGCCGGTGTTTTGCCGTGCGTCGCGTCGAGGTCGACGCCATTGATCTTATAATAGTAGGTGTTGTCCGCGGCGTTGATGGGATCCTGGATGACGCCGGAGCCGTTCGCCTTTGGGTAAGTGCCGCCGTCGATCACGCCCTGCTGCGAGCTGACGAGCGTGAACGTGGTGGGCGTCGGCACGGTGACGTCCGGAAGATCCGCGGTGAAGTTGCCGGCGATGCGGTCTTCGTCGCGCGTACCGGACGTGGCGTTGAAGTCGCCGCTGATGATGCCGTTCGATCCGAGGGAAACGTAGCCGCCGGTGTCCGATGACCCGACGGACACGTAGCCGTAGACGTCGGCGTTGTTCACGGCCACGTCGGCGTCGACCGCGAGCGCCGCGATGCTCCCGTACGGTCGGCGCACGGCGGTGGAGTACGCGGTCGGGCTGGAGGGATTCGTGTCGACGCCGGAAACCCAGCTGTCGACCTGTGTGTTGTTGCCGTTGAACGTCACGCCGTGTTTGCCGACGAGGCCCGTCGCAAAAAAAGAACGGCGCGCGAGGTAGATCTCCACCATCTTGATCACGGGCGCGCCGCTCACGGGCGTGACCGTGGACTTGGCGACCGCGATGGGGATCGGCACGCCGGTGGAGTTGTAGTTCTTCAGGTAAACCCGGACGGAAGCGGTGGCGTTCTGGCTGAGCGTGAACTGGGTGAACGTGCGGCGCTTGTCGTCGCTCGAGAGTCCGCTGTCCCACCCGGTCCACGCGGCGGCGTTGTTGACGTTCGCCTGGTTGAACGACCAGAGTGCTTGTTCGAGCCCGGCTTCGGTGACGTTCATGGCGTCGTTCGCGAGGAACGAGCGTTGCGAAACGTTCAGCGCGGTGCTCGACATCTTGATATAGCTGGTCAGCGCGATGGCGATGACCGCGGCGAAGACGAGGGCGACGAGCAGCACGGAGCCGCGATGGGAACGGAGACGGGACATGAGATCAGGCGGTCGTGTTGGTCTTGTGGTTGCGCAGCACGAAGCGCGCGGAGACCACGAGGTTCGTGGCCGCCACCGCGGTGATGGAGGTGGAGCGCACGGTCAGGCGAATCTGCACCTGATCCGTCGACGCGTCGTTGCTCGCCGGGCCGGTGGAGCCGAGCAGCCACCGCTTGAATTCGCAGTTGCTGACGTTGTTGATGAGCGTGGTGGTCGTATTCGCGACGCCGGTCACCGGATCGGGACCGCGGCGCGCGAACGTTTTCGCCGACGTGTCGTACGTGTAGTAGACGTCATCGGTTCCGGTGTCGCTCACGTGCGGGATCGTGAGCTTGATCTGCGTGGTCGAGACCGTCGTGACGTATTTCGCCATGCGCACATCTTCGCCGAAGCGTTCGAGCCCGGCGCGCGCCTGCCGCTCCATCGTGGTGTAGTTCGCCGCGTTGGCTCCGCTGCGTCCGAGCATCAGGAACGACGTGAGGATCGCGAGCATCAGGATCGATGCGAGCGAGCTGGCGATGAGCACCTCGGCGAGCGTGAAGCCGCGCCGGGTCAGGCGACGCGCGCGATGATCAGGTGCTGTAGTAGGCATAAAGGCCGTCCTTGGCATAGTAAGTCGTGTATTGCACGCGGTGCGTCTGCCCATCGATGCCGGTCCAGTGGCAACTCACCACGATGCGTTTCATGTTGCAGGTGCCGCTCGCGTCGGTGCGGTCGGTCACGTCGGTCACCGTCCGACTGAACTGGAAGCGCGCGAGCATCGCGGCCGACGTGGCGTTGAAATTCGCGATCGACGTCGACTGGTAGTGATTCGTCTGGTCGAAATCCATCTGCTGCAGCGAACCATCCGCGACGTTCGTGAGATTCAGGATGTTCACGCCGCCGGGCCCGCCGGTGCCGCTCCAGCTGAGCAGGCGGATGTCCTCGACCATGCTCTGCAGCACCTGCGAGGCGATGGTGGTATTGCGCGCCGTGTCGATCGAGCGATAGCCGACTTGCAGCGTCGTGATCGAGGTCGAGATCGCGAACGCGAGCACCATGCTCGCGAGCATCACTTCGAGGATCGTGAACGCGCGGGTGTCGCGCGCACGCGAGCGCGCGGACGTTTTCGAAAGGCGTGGCATGCGGCCCTGTCCTACGGTCGCCGCCACGCAAACGTTAGAATTATCCGCCAACGATTTAGCACCGAGTACGGAGCTTCCGGCTGTCACCGTTCGAACCGACCTACGCGCGCGGTGAGTCCACGCGCCGCGTGTCAGTGAAACACCCGACGCGCGCTAGGTGCAGAGTGCGAGCGACACCGCTTCGGCGATGTCCGGCGCGAGCGAGGTGAATGCAACCTGCCGGCGCGGCGGGATGTGAGCCTCGCGATAGTGCAGCGAAATCACGCCGAGCTTGCGGCCGTCGCGCACGAGGGCGAGCGACTGGCAGGCGCGGATTCCCGTCGCGAGCAGCACGTCGCGGTCGGGCGCCCCGAACAACGGGCTCGTGCTCACGTCGTCGACGATCACGGGCGCCGCATCGCGAAACGCGGCGCCGCATGCGCTCTCGCCGGTGCGGACTTCCGCGAAGTGCGCGAGAAACGCGGGCGGGAGAGTGGAGGAGGCGGTGCGGATGCGCAGCGCACCGTCCGCGAAAACCTGAATGTTGCCCATCGGCGCATCGGCCTCGCTGCGCACCGCGTCGAGGATGAGCGCGAGGCGCTCTGACTCGACGGCCGGCTGTGGCGACGGACGGCGGCGCCACGAAAGGATCAGGCCTTGCAGGCGGAGGCGACGGCGCGTCGCCCGCGTCGACTCCTGCGTGTCGCGTGCGGCATCAATGGCTTCGCGCGCCTGGTTGGTGATGCGCGCAAACGAGTCCGTCGCTTCGTTTTTCAAGCGCCCCCGATATTACGGAACCGACCGCCGCCGCGGAATCGGAGATTTTCCGCCAGCCGGCTGCGGGGATCGGCCGGGCACTAACCTTTCTTCAGCGCGTCGAGCACCGTGCCGGGCGTGAGCACCTCGGGGAGAATCACCGGCGCATCTTTGCCGGGCAGCCAGATGACGTTGAAGGGCACCGCGGCGCGCTCGTATCGCGCCAGCTCGGCGGTGATGCGCGGATCCTGATTCGTCCAGTCGCCGCGGAGCGTCGCGATTTTCTTGTCCGCGAAATAACGCAGCACCTCGTCGGAATGAAAAACGAGTTTCTTGTTCGTCTGGCATGTGGCGCACCAGCGCGCGGTGAAGTCGACGTACACGATGCGGCCTTCGCCGCGCAGTTTCGCGACGGTCTCGGGACTCCACGGTTCCCAGACCACGGCCGGCGGCGCGGACGGATCGCGTTGGTCCGCCGCTTCGGCGCGGTGGGGCCAGCCGATCCAGGCACCGAGCGCGGCGCAAGCGAGCAGCGCGCCGATGCCGAAGCGCGCGCGGCCGGCGGACGCGCCGGGTGCGTTCCAGCGGCCGTAGAACCACACGCCCATCGCGACCAGCACGAGGCCGAAGAGCACGCCGCGAAAACCTTCCTCGCTGGTCTGCGCCGCGAGCACCCACACGAGATAGGCGACGGTGCCGTAGAGCGGAAACGCCATGAACTGCTTGAACGTTTCCATCCAGGCGCCGGGGCGCGGCAGGATTTTAACCGCCGCGGGAAAAACCGAGAGCAGCAGGTACGGCGCGGAAAGGCCGAGGCCGATCGCGGTGAAGACGGCGAATTTTTCCGCGGCCGGGAGCGTGATCGTCGCGCCGAGCGCGGTGGCCAGAAACGGCGCGCTGCACGGCGTCGCCACCACCGTCGCGAGCACGCCGGTGAAGAAGGAGCCGGCGTAGCCGGACTTCATTTGCAGTTCGCCGCCGACCGCAGTCGCGCTCAATCCAAACTCGAACACGCCGCTCAGGCACAGCGCGAACACGAGCATCACGACCGCGATCGCGAAATTGAAACCGGGAATCTGCAGCTGGTAGCCCCAGCCGCGCCCGCCACCGAGCGCGGCGAGGACGCCGGCCAGCACCCAGAAGGAGAGCAGGACGCCGAAGGTGAACGTGAGGCCGTGCGCGACGACCTTCCCGCGTTCGTGACCCGACTGGTTGACGAAGCCGAGGATCTTGATGCCGATCACGGGGAACACGCAGGGCATCAGGTTGAGGATCAGCCCGCCGATAAAAGCGACGCCGAGCGTCACGAGCAGTCCGGCACGACTCGCGTTGGCCGCCGCGGTTGCACCCGCGGAATTGGAATTTGTCGCCGCGCTCGGCGGCGTCGCAGAAAAATCCGCGGCGACACTCATGCCGCGCAGCGCTTGGCCCGCGAGCCACGAGTCCTCGGTCGTCACGACGCCGATGAGTTTCTTCGCGGCCTTTTCCGCTTCCGCCGCCATCGGCATCGTGAGCGTGAATCCGCCGTTGCCGTCCGGTGTGAACTGCTGCGGTTTTTCGAAATCGACGAAGCTGTCCGCGGAAAAAAAGTGCGGCTCCTTCGCCGCGGGCAGTCCCGGCTGCGCCGGCGTGACGGTGAGCTTCACCGTCTTGTCGTCGTGCCACGCGCTCAGTTTCCATTCCGGCAGTGCGCGCGGCAGGCCCGCGAGGGTCGCGCGAATTTTTTCGCCCCACTGCGCGTCGGGTTTCGGGGCGTCGGCCACGACCGGCAGCGTCAGCGAAAGTTTGGCGGCGCCGGGCACGCAGACGTCCTCGCACATCAGCCAGTCGGCGGCGGCGTCGAGTTTCACCGACTCGCCGGCCGGCAAATTCGCGGGCGGCGTGAGCGTCACCGGCAGAAACAATTCACCTTCGTAACCGCTGCCGACGACATTGGCGTGGCTGTCCTTCAGCACGTGCGGCGCGGGCCAGAGGATGTCGCTGGCCTTCCAGCCGGCGGGGAGCGTCCAGGCGATCGACGTCGCGAGCCCCGTGCCCGGATTCAGCCAGTAGGTATGCCAGTGCGGGTCGTGGACGAAACGCAGCGCGACGGTGATCGGCTTGCCGGGTTGGATCGAGGCATCGGCCGCGACGAGCGACGCCTGCACATGCGACGGCGCGGCAGCGGGGAGGCGCGACGAAACGAAAAGCGAAACGAGCAGCCCGAGCAGGAGCGGCAGACGGCGGACGTGAAGCATGGCGCGAATGTGGGAGTTTTGCGTGCGAGGCGCAAATGCCGAGGATTGTTCCCGCCGGAACAAGCACGAACCTAAAACGGTAACGCGGTCGTTACCCGCTTGGCGTCAGGCGGCAAAACGTTAGGGTGCGGTCATGCATCTCCGTCGCGCATTCTGGTTACTGATCCTCGCTCCGTTGCCCTTGCTCGCCGCTGCCTCGCCCGCTGCAAATTCGTCCGCGTCCGCCGAGCTTCAGGCGGTGCTCGATTTGGCCGTGAGGCCCGCCATTGCGCCCGGCGCGAAGCGCAGCGAAACGCTTCGGGCCGATGACGCTCGCGCCCAGCTCCTGCGCGAGCAGGGATTGAAATTTCTCGCGACCCATCCGGCCGGTCCCGAGCACGCGCGCGTCGTGTTCGCGCTGGCGAAGGGTCCGCCGAGGTTCATCGAGAATTTCAAACCCGGCTTCGACGAAAAGCCGTCCGCCGACCTCGTGATCTACGACACGGCCGCGCGCGAAGCGTGGGACCGGGAACTGCTCACGCTGCTGCGCGGCGTGCGCGACGACGCGACCGCGGAAAAATCGCAGCGGCTCGAGGCCACCGAGGCGGTGCTGGACAACACGGTATACGAGGCGAAGACCCCTGCGGAGTTCGCGCAACTGCAGCGGGAGATCGACGCGTTCGCCGAGGCGGGCGCGACGCCCGCGCAGGTGAAATCGATCGAGTCGGGGTTGTTCTATGCCGGCGCGTCGCTGGGCGTGCCCGAGTTCGAAAAACTCCTCGGCGCGATCGCGCAGGGCGGAAATGCCCAGTCGCGCGCCGACGCCACGGAAACGCTCGCGACGCTGCAGCGGCAGAAGGCGAACGTCGGCAAGATCAAGTTCACCGCGGCGGACGGCCGCGAGGTCGACATCAATTCCCTCCGCGGTAAAGTCGTCCTCGTGGATTTCTGGGCGACGTGGTGCGGTCCGTGCGTCCGCGAGATCCCGAACGTCCGCGCGAATTACGAGAAGTACCACGCGCAGGGGTTCGAGATCGTCGGCATCACGTTCGAGAACGCCGGCCTCGCGCGTCCCGGCGGCGCGCCGGAAACCTTTGTGCAGGCCGCGGAGAAGCTCGCGAAGGCAAAGCAGAAGATGATGGCTTTTGCGGCCGAGCGCGGGATGACCTGGCCGCAGCAGTTCGACGGCAAATACTGGCAGAACGAATTCGGCGTGCTCTTCGGCATCCACGCGATCCCCGCGATGTTCCTCCTCGATAAGGAGGGCAACATCGTCTCGACCAACGCCCGCGGCGAAAACCTCGAGCCGGCGCTGAAACGTCTGCTGGCGCTCTGATTCGGAGAGAAAAAACCTTTAGTTGGTTTGGCCGGCTGAAGTGTTTAATGGAAAGGCGCCCCGCTTGCGGGGACGCTTTTCCACGTCGTGCCACCCCAGGATCCCGAGGAAGCCCGCTGGTTCGTCGATGAGGTTCTGCCTCACGAGGCGGCGCTGCGCGCGTGGGTGCGCGGGCGATTTCCGGCGCTGCAGGATGTCGACGACCTCGTGCAGGAAACCTTCGCGCGTCTGGTGCAGGCGCACGCGACGGCACCCGTGGCGTGCGCGCGCGCGTTCCTGTTCGTGACGGCGCGCAATCTCGCGCTCAACCGTCTGCGTCACCAGCGCATCGAGCGGCCGGAGGGCGCCGTCGAGGTCGACGCGTTGTCGATTCCCGACGAGCGCGTGGGCATCCCGGAGGCCGTGGCGCACGCGGAAGATTTCCAGATCCTCATCCGCGCGATCCAGGCACTGCCCGAGCGCTGCCGCCAGATCATCACGCTGCGCAAGATCTACGGCCTGTCGCAGAAGGAAGTCGCTGCGCGCCTCGGCATTTCCGAACACACGGTCGAGGCGCAGGGCAGCATCGGCCTCGGCAAGTGCATCGCCTATTTCCGTCGGCACGGTTACCGCCCGAATCTTCGCTCATGAAACCCGCTCCGCAAAAATCCCGCGAACCCGACGACGTCGCCCGTGCCGCCGCGCAATGGGTGCTGCGTTCCGATCGAGGCCTGACCGCCGCCGAGCAGGACGAGCTTTCGCAATGGCTGGCGGCGGACACCCGTCACCGGGACGCGCTCGCGCAACAGCGCTGGGGTTGGGACGAGCTCGACCGCCTCGCCGGGCTGCAGACCTCGATGGGCGCGCTGCCTGATCCCGATTTGCTCGCCCCGTCGGCGCGGGCGAAAAAAAATCTCGCCCGTCGCGTGCTGCTCTTCGCGCCGCTCGCGCTCGCCGCCGGACTGATCTTCATGCTGCTGCGGCCCGAGCACCGTGCGCCGCTCGCGCCACCGAGCGAAATTCCCGCGGTGCCCGTCGCGGCGACGGCGCTCGCCGCACCGTGCGAGCGGCTGGCGCTCGAGGACGGCTCGGTCGTGGAATTGAATCGCGGCGCCGCGGTGGAAGTCGCGTTCACGGCGGCCGAGCGTCGCGTGCGACTGGTCCGCGGTGAGGCGAATTTCACCGTCGCAAAAAATCCGGCGCGGCCCTTCGTCGTCGCCGCGGGCGGCGTCGATGTCGTCGCGGTGGGCACGGTCTTCAATGTCCGGCTCGATGCCGCCGCCATCGAAGTCCTCGTGTCTGAGGGTCGCGTGAAGGTGGCGCCGCCGCAGGCCGAGGCATTGGTCGGCGTCGGCCAACGCGCCGTGGTGGCGCGCACGCCCGACGCGCGACCCGCGGTCGAAACGCTGACGGACGCGGAGCTGAGCACGCGCCTCGCGTGGCGGCCGCAGCTGCTCGATTTCACGAATCAGCCGCTCGCGGAAATCGTCGCCGAGTTCAACCGACGCAATCCGGTGCAACTCGTCCTGGCCGAGCCGGCCGTCGGCGCGTTGCGACTGAGCGCCCAATTTCGTTCCGACAACATCGAGGGCTTCGTGCGGCTGCTCGAATCGGATTTCGGCGTGAAGGCGGAGTGGCGCGGCGAGCGCGAGATCGCTCTGCGGACGCGCTGATTTATTTTCCGCAATTTTTTTCCCGGAAAGCGCGGCCTCGCGGTTCGTTCTCTGCAACCAGCCCCGCCCCATGTCACCGCTCATCCCGATCCGGATCCGTCGCCTGTTGCCGCCGCTGCTCGCGGTGTTCTGCTTTGCCCTGGTTTCTGTCCGCGCCGCCGAGGAACCGAAGAAAAATTTCAACGTGCCCGCCGGCGCCGCGGGCCAGACCCTGAAACAATTCGCCAGCCAGGCGGAGCGCGAGATCCTGTTCGCGCCGGAGGTCGTCGCGGCCGTGCAGACCAACGCCGTGCACGGCGAGCTCACGCCGCGAGCCGCGCTCGACCAGATGCTCGCCGACACCGGCCTCGTGGCGACGCAGGAACCGAAGACCGGCGCGTTCGCCGTGCGGAAAAAAGCCGGGAATGCGAGCGACGCGGAAAAAAACGGCCCAAGCCCGACAGCGACTCGCGGGATCGCCGCTGACGGGCCGACGCTGCAGATGGAGGCCTTCGAGGTCACCGGTTCGCACCTGAAACGCATCGAGGCCGAGGGCCCGCAGCCGACGGCGAGCTACGCACAGGCGGACATCGTCGCGCGCGGTTTCCTCAGCACCGGCGATTTCGTGCAGAGCCTCTCGTTCAACAGCGGCACGACGAATTCCATCGGCGTGCCCGCGGCGAATCCCGTGAGCAACGTGCCGTTCGCGCGCGCCGCGGTGACGATGAACCCGCGCGGCCTGGGCGCCAACCGCTTCCTCGTGCTCCTCGACGGCAAGCGTCCATCGAGCTACGGCCTGGCCGACAACCGCGGCGGCGCGGTCTTCGATTTCAACAGCCTCCCGGCGGAAGCGATCGAAAGCATTGAATACCTCAAGGACGGCGCATCGGCGATCTACGGCTCCGACGCGATCGCGGGCGTGATGAACATCAAGCTTCGCCGCGGTTTCCGCGGCCTCACGACGAGCGCGATGGCGGGCAACACGTTTGGTCACGACACGTTCACACGCAGCCTCGGCCTGCTCGCCGGCGACACGACAAGCCGCGGCTCGTACCTGGTGAACGTCACGTGGTTCAAGCAGAACTCGAATTTCGCGCCGGACTACGACCGCTCGAAGTCCACCGACTATTCCGCCTTCGGCACGCCGCGCGGCCAGAACAACAACAGCCCGAGCAATTTTCCCTTCAACGTCACGCTCACCGCCGCGCAGGCCGCGGCCGCGGGCTACGCCGGCGGCGCGGGGTTTTACGTCGTGAACAACGGCACGCCGGTCGCGAACCCGGCGCGCACCGATTTCAATCGCGCCGGCGCGAATCAAAACGCGGCGACGAACGCCAACCGCTACGAGTTCGCGCCGGCGACGCAGCTGACGCCCGACCAGGAAAATCTCGGCGCGCTCTTCCGCGTGAAACAGGCGCTGACCGAGCGCATCGAGGGCTCGGTGCTGTTTCTCTTCAACAAGAACCGGACCGGCATCGTCTACACGCCGATCTCGATCAACAGCCGCTCGATCGTGAACGCCGACGGCACGTTCCTCACCATCCCGGCGAACAATCCCTACAATCCGTTCGGCTTCGCCCTCGACGATTTCCGCGGGCGCGGGAATTTCGGCCCGCTGCGCACCTTCAACGTCGAGTCGACCGGCGGCACGCTGGTGCTCGGCCTCGAGGGCAAGCTCGCGGGCGAGTGGACGTGGCAGGCGGGCTTCGTGCACGGCACGAGCCTCGTCGACCAGGTGGCGGGAAATCAGATTCGCACGAGCGACATGCAGGCCGCGCTCAGCGGGCGCCTCGCGAATTTCAACGGCCAGTTTTTCAATCCGTTCGGCCCATCGGCGAATCGCGCGCTGGTTGACAGCCTGTTCGTTTCATCGACGAGCAACTCAAAGAGCAGCACGCTCGGCGCCGAATTTGGCGCGAGCGGCCCGTTGTTCGAAATGCCGGGACTCTTCGGGCGCAACTCGCCGGGCAACGTGTCGCTCGCCGTCGGCGCCGAGTGGCGCAAGGACAACCTCGACAACCATTCCGATCCGGTCGGCTACCTCGTGACCGTCGGCGACCTGCCGTATTCGGGCCAGCGGCGCGTGACGTCTGCGTACACCGAGCTCGAAGTCCCGGTGCTCGGCAAGGCGCTGTCGCTGCAGCTCGCCGGCCGCTACGACCGCTACGATTCGTTCGGCACGACGATCAATCCGAAGTTCGCGTTTCTCGCGCAGCCCACGTCGTTCCTCAAGGTGCGCGGCTCGTATTCGCGTTCGTTCAAGGCGCCGGACATCGGTCAGCTTTACCAGCCCGCGGTGACGACGTTCACGACCGCGATCGCGGATCCGCGCAATCCCGCCGCGGGCCTGAACACGTACCCGTTCATCGCCGCGGGCAATCGCCAGCTCGAACCAGAGAAGGGCCGCGTCTGGTACGGGGGAGTAGTCGTCGACCTTTCGCGTCTCGCGCGCGGGCTCACCGTGTCGGCCGACTACTTCGACATCGGCCTGACGAACGTGATCACGACGTTCACCACGCCCACGGTGTTCTTCAATTTTTTCCCCGAGCGCGTGATTCGCAACAGCGCGGGTGCGATCCAGTACTTCGACGCCAAGACGATCAACGCGGCGGGTTACAAGTGGCAGGGCGCGGATTTCAGTGTCGACTACCGTCTGCGCGGCACGCGGCTCGGCGAATTCCTGTTCAACGGGCAGGTGACCTACACCGATTACTTCGCGCTCAACGCGGGCAGCGGGCTCGGCTACGTCAACACCGCCGGCCGCTACAACAATCCGCGGCTCGCCGGCTCGGGCCAGGTCGGCTGGAAGCGCGGCGCGCTCGCGGCCTCGCTCGGCACGCAGTTCAAGGGCCGCTACCTGATGGACCAGTTTGCGCCGGCGTGGGAGGAGCGGGCGCAGTATCTGCTCAACGGCACGTTTTCCTTCGCCGCGCCTTGGCGAACGCGCGTGACGCTCGGCTGCAACAATCTCCTCGACGCCCAGCCGCCGCAGAACGGCAAGGCGATCCCGAGCTACGGCTTCGACATCGCGACGTACGCCGCGTGGTCGCTCGGTCGCTTCGCCTACGTGAAGGTGCAAAAGGATTTTTGATGCACCGCGCGGCCGGACCGATTTTCATCGGCGTCGCGCTGCTCGCGGCGCCGCTGCACGCGGTCGAGCTGCGGCTCATCGGCATGCGCGCGCTGCCGGCGACGGCGAATTTCCACGACGCACCCGTCGGCGGGCTGTCCGGCCTCGACTACGACGCGGCGAAGGACGAATGGGTCGCGATCAGCGACGACCGTTCGGCACACGGACCGGTGCGGGCCTGCACGGTGAAGCTGGAATACGACGAGACCGGTTTCACGGCTGCGGCCATCACCGGCGAGATCGTCCTGCGCCGGGCAGATGGCAGCGCGTATCCCGACCGCGGGCCGGAGCGGCCGGACTTCGAGGCGGTGCGGCTCGATCCGCGCGACGGCACGCTCTGGTACACGAGCGAGGGCGAACCGGCATTGCGCGCGAGCCCGTTCGTGCGCCACGCGACGCGAGACGGAAAATTTCTCGGGACCCTGCCGCTGCCGGCGCAGTTCGAGTTTGCGAAGAATTCGCTGACGGGCCCGCGGGACAACCTCACGCTCGAGTCGCTCACGTTCACACCCGATGGTGACTCGCTCTGGCTTGGGCTCGAGGCGCCGCTCGTGGAAGACGGCCCCGTCTCGCGCGCCGACGCCGGTGGCGTGACGCGCCTCACCCGCCTGGCGCGCGACGGCACGGTGCGCGGTCAATTCGCGTATCCGCTGGACGCGTGGCAACTCGCGCCGGCGAAGGGCATGCTCGCGGACAACGGTCTCTCCGAACTCCTCGCGTTGCCCGACGGTCGCCTGCTGGCGCTCGAGCGCTCGGGCGCGCAGGACGCGAACGCGACGTGGCATTTCGCGGCGCGGATCTACGAGGTGGACCTGGCGCGCGCGACCGATGTCGCGCGAACGGCCAGCCTCGTGGGCGCGCAATTCACGCCCGCCGCGAAGCGCCTGGTTTTCGAATTCGGACGGGCGGGTCGCACGGTCGACAATCTCGAGGGCCTCGCGTGGGGCCGCATGCTCCGGAACGGCCGGCCCTCGCTCGTCGTGGTGTCGGATGACAATTTCTCGCCCGAGCAGCAGACGCAGTTCTGGGTTTTCGAAGTGACGCCGAGTTGGGACGACGTGTTCGCGGGCGTCGTGCACGACGCGCGGCACGTCAACGGCTTCGTCGGCGAGTATCGCTGGCTCAGTAATTTTTTTCCCTGCCGCGTGGAGTGGGAAGGCCGCGTTTACGGCTCGGCGGAGGCCGCCTACCAGTCGGCGAAATATCCGCCGGCGGAGCGCGACGTGTTCACCACACTCGACCCCGACGCGGCGAAGAAACTCTCGCGCGCGAAAGCCTACGACGCGGCCGCGTGGGAAAAACGAAAAGAGCAGGCGATGCGCGAGGTGGTTGCGGCGAAATTTTCCCAGCACCCGGAGCTCGCGGCGAAGCTGCGCGCGACCGGCGATCGGACGCTCGAGGAGACGAACTGGTGGGGCGACACGTTCTGGGGCGTGCACGCAGGCCAGGGCGAGAATGTGCTCGGCAAGATCCTGATGGAGACGCGCGCGCGGCTCGCCGCGGCCGCGGCGCGGTGAAATCGCGGCGCGACATCGTCGAGAACTGGCTGCCGCGCTACACCGGCGTGCCGCTGGGCGAGTTCGGCGGCTACATCCTGCTGACGAACTTCGATCGCTACGTGCAGCTTTTCGCCGAGTGGCACGAGGTGCCGGTGCGCGGGCGCGACAAGCCGATGCCGAGCGCGACGGCCGGCGACATCACGCTGATCAATTTCGGCATGGGCAGCGCGACCGCCGCGACGGTGATGGACTTGTTGAGCGCGATTGCGCCGAAGGCCGTGCTCTTCCTCGGCAAATGCGGTGGCCTCAAGGCGCGCGCCGGCCTCGGCGATCTCATTCTGCCGATCGCGGCGATTCGCGGCGAAGGCACGAGCACCGACTATTTTCCGCCCGAGGTGCCGGCGCTGCCGGCGTTCGCGCTGCAAAAGGCGATCTCGACGACGATCCGCGACTTCGCGCGCGATTACTGGACCGGCACCGTCTACACCACGAATCGCCGCGTGTGGGAGCACGATGAGGATTTCAAACGCTACCTCACGCGCGTGCGGGCGATGGCGATCGACATGGAAACGGCCACGATCTTCATGACCGGTTTCTACAACGAAATTCCCACGGGCGCGCTGCTGCTCGTCTCGGACCAGCCCATGACGCCGGAGGGCGTGAAGACCGCGGAGAGCGACCGGCAGATCGATGCGTTGCACGTCGAGGCGCACCTGAAGATCGGGATCGCGGCGTTGAATCAATTGCGCCATCGAGGACTGACCGTGAAGCACCTGCGGTTCTAATCGATGAGCCTCGCCGCCGAACTGCCGCCTCCGCTCCCGGCCAGCGCCGACGTCGACCGCCGCTACCGCTACTGGCGCGTGCGCGTGATGTACGCGACGACGACGGGCTACGCGTTGTTCTATTTCACGCGCAAAAACATTTCGATGGCAGCGAAGGCGATCACAGACGAATTTCATTTCACCAACACGCAGTGGGGCGCGGTGCTGAGCGTCGCGACGATCGTCTATGCGTTTTCGAAATTCGGCGCCGGCCTCCTGGGCGACCGGGTGAATCCCCGCTGGCTCATGGGCGGCGCGCTGCTGCTCTCGGCGGTCGTGAATTTGATTTTCGGTTTTGGCGCGAGCCTCGCGTTCTTCGTGACCTGGTGGACGATCAATCATGTTTTCCAAGGCGCGGGCTCGCCGCCGTGTTTCCGGTTGCTCACGCACTGGTTCAGCCCGCGCGAAATCGGCCGCGCGTGGGGTGTGTGGAACGCCTCGCACCAGATCGGCGGCGCGGTGATCGCCCTCTGGGCCGGCTGGCTCGTGGCGCACTTCGGCTGGCGCGCGGCGTTCTGGGCGCCGGGAATCGTCGCGCTCGTGGGCTCGCTGTGGCTCATGAACCGGCTCACGGATTCGCCGGAGGCGCTCGGCTTGCCGCCGATCGAAACCTACAAGGAGGGCGTCGCGGCGACGAGCGAGGCGCGGCCGTTCTGGACCCTGTTTCGCGAGCACATTTTGGCGAACCCCTGGGTCTGGGTCGTGAGCGTCGCGAACTTCTTCGTCTATATCGTGCGGATCGGCATCCTCGACTGGGCGCCAAAATACCTGCAGGAGGCGAAGGGCTTCGATCTGAGCCAGGCGGGACTTTCGCTGTCGGGTTTCGAGCTCGCCGGAATTTTCGGCGCGTATGCGGCGGGCTGGATCTCGGACAAAATTTTTCGCGGCCGCCGCGGGCCCGTTTCGACCGGCTTCATGGTGTTGCTCATCGCCGGCGTGGCGGCGCTCTTCGCCGTTCCCCGCGGCCAGGTCGGCGCAATGTCGCTCGTGTTTCTCGCCCTGGGATTCTTCGTCTACGGCCCGCAACTGTTGATCGCGGTCGCGGCGGCGGATTTCGCGACCAAGGCCGCCGCGTCGAGCGCGGTTGGGCTCACGGGTTTGTTCGGCTATCTCGGCGCCACGCTCTGCGGCGTGGGCACCGGTTATCTCGCGGACCATTTCGGCTGGGACGGCGTGCTCTGGTTTTATGGCGGCGCCGCGGTGCTCGGCGCCGCACTGCTCGCGTGCACATGGCGGGCGCGGCCGGCGCATCTGGCGGATTAAGCCGGGCATCGCGCTTGCGCCGGCGCGCGGGCCTGACACACGTTCGGCGCGATGAAGACGCGCGTTTTCGGCCGCACTGGCCGCTCGGTCGGCGAAGTGGGACTCGGCACCTGGCAGCTCGGCGCGAACTGGGGCGACGTGAGCGACGACACCGCGCGCGCGACGCTGCGCGCGGCCTACGACGCGGGCACGACGCTCTTCGATACCGCGGACGTCTACGGGATGGGCCGCAGCGAAACGCTCATCGGCCAGTTCCTGAAGGAAACCGGCGCGCGTGGAAAAATTTTCATCGCGACGAAGCTCGGCCGTTTCTCGCCGCCGGGCTGGCCCGCGAACTTCACGCGCGCGGGTATCCGCCAGCACACGGAGGCATCGTTGCAGCGGCTCGGCGTCGATGCGCTCGACCTCACGCAGCTGCACTGCATCCCGTTCGAGGAATTGAAACGCGGCGAAGTGTTCGTCCACCTGCGCGAATTGAAACGCGAGGGGAAGATCCGCGACTTCGGCGTGAGCGTGGAATCGATGGAGGAAGCGGCGTACTGCGTGCAGCAAGAGGGCGTCGCCGCGCTCCAGATCATCTTCAATATTTTCCGGCAGAAACCGATTCACACGCTCTTCGCCGCGGCGAAATTGCGCGGCGTCGCGCTGCTCGTGCGCCTGCCGCTCGCGAGCGGGCTGCTCGGCGGCAAGCTCACGCAGGCGACCACGTTTCCCGCGAACGATCACCGCAATTTCAATCGCGACGGCCAGCAGTTCAACGTGGGCGAGACGTTCGCCGGCCTTCCGTTCGCGAAAGGCGTGGAACTCGCCGACGCGTTGAAGCCGCTCGTGCCCGCCGGCCTGACGATGAGCGACATGGCGCTGCGCTGGTGCCTCGATTTCGACGCCGTGAGCGTGATCATTCCCGGCGCGAAAAATCCCGAGCAGGCGCGCGGCAACGCCCACGCCTCGGCGCTGCCGCCGCTCGGCGCCGCCCTGCACGGACAGCTCGCGGAATTCTACGCGCGCGACGTCGCGCGCCACATCCGTGGCGTCTATTGAGTGGCGTCACCTCCGCTTCCCGCCGCGCGTCTGCCGTTATCTCAGCCCCATGAACACCCCGCGCTTTTATTTCGCGTTCTGCCTCATGCTCGCGTCGGCCGGCCTAGCCCGCGCCGCGGAAAAATCCGCGATCACGTTTCGCGACCTCGACTTCCCGGCGGCCAGCGCCGCGGCGACGAAGGAGGAGAAGCTCGTCTTCATCGATTTCTACACCACGTGGTGCGCGCCGTGCAAAGCGCTCGACGCGCAGACGTGGACCGATGCGGAGGTCGGGAAGCTCGTCAACGCGAAGGCCGTCGCCCTCAAGCTCGATGCGGAAAAATCCGGGCGCGACCTCGCGCAACGTTACAACGTCAACGCGTATCCGACGCTGCTCCTGCTGAAGCCGGACGGCACGCTCGTCGATCGGCTCGTGGGTTTTCGCGAGCCGAACATGTTCCTCACCGAGTTTCAGGCGGCGCTGGAGGGAAGGCCGAGCATGCTGCGCGCGGAGGCCGCCGTGGCGAAGGCGACGCAGGGCGGCGAGATCACGCACGATCTCGTCGACGCGCGCTACAAGCTGGCCCAGACCAAGGCGCGCAGCGGCGACAAGGACGGCGCGCTCGAGGACTTCCTGTGGTGCTACGACGAAGGCATGGTCGCGGTGAAGTCCTACGTCGGCGTGCGTCTCAGTTTTCTCCTCGGCGAAATCGACCGGCTCGGCACGCCCAAGGCGCGCGCCGCGCTCGTCGCGCGTCGCGACCTGGCGGAGCAGCACATGCTCGCGGATGCGCGCGATCGCGAGGCCGCGGCGGATTTCTCGGCGCTCACGGCCACGCTCAAGGAGCCGGATCGTATGGTCGCCGTCTACGACATGTTGCCGCCCCGCGACCCGCGGCGCTCGAGCATGGGTCACCGACTTTATGGGCGATTGATCGAACTCCAGCGCTACTCGGACGCACTCGAGGTTCTTTCCTATGAGAAATCCCGCGGCATGTTCGATAACGCGCTCAAGATGTCCGCGCGCCCCGACCCGCGGGTGCAGGAGGCGAACCGTCGGTATGTGATTTCCATCGCGCTCGACGCCATCGAGGTGCTCGCCGGCGCCAACCAAGCGGACTCCGCCCGCGAATTCCAAGGCGAACTGCTGAAATTCGACGGCTCGGAGGACACGATCAAGAGTCTCGAGAAGCGGTTGAAACGCGCGAACCATCTGGAGCTTCTGCCGCCGGCCGCGAAATGACCCGCGGACGCGGTTTACCGTCGCAGCAAGCGCGGAATTGACACCTTTTCCCGGGCGTGAGCGTCTAGCGGACCTCGCCCCCCAATGGCCCGCATCATTCGCTTCGTTTCCCTTCTTGGATTTTCGCTCGCTCCGTTGCTTGCCCAGCAGGGCGATCGCGCGAACGACCCGCAGAAACCGCTGCCCGACACGATCAAGATCCCGCCCGCGCCGATCCTGACGCCTGAGCAGCAACTCGCGACCTTCAAACTGCCACCCGGTTTCAAGGTCGAGCTCGTCGCCGCCGACCCGCTGTTGCACGACCCGATCGCGATCCAGTTCGGCCCCGACGGCCGACTGTGGGTCCTCGAGATGACCGCGTTGATGAACAACGTCGACGGCACGGGCGAAGAGCGCCCGATCTGCGACGTCGCGGTGCTCACCGACACCGACGGCGACGGCAAGTACGACAAGCGCTCGGTGTTTGTCGAAAAGCTCGTCATGCCGCGCGCGATCTCGCTCGTCGGCGACGGCCTGCTCGTCGGCGAACCGCCGAAGCTGTGGTTCTATCGCGACAAGGATGGCGACGGCCTCGCCGAGGATCGGACCGAAATCGCCGGCGACTTCGGCAACCGCACGAATCCCGAGCACAACGCCAACGGCCTGATGTGGGCGATGGACAACTGGATTTACTCCGCGAACTGGACCGGCCGCCTGCGCTGGCAGGGCGAAGGAAAATTTCTCCGCGATGCGACCGTCACGCGCGGCCAGTGGGGCATCACGCAGGACGACTTCGGCCGCCTCTATTATAATAGCAACAGCGACCCGTTGCGCGTCGACGCCGTGCCGTCGGCGTATTTGAAACGCAACCCGAACTTCCCGAACGCCAATGGCGTCAACGTCCAGCTCGTGCCCGCGAACCTCAAGGTCTGGCCCGGCCGCGTCACGCCCGGCATCAATCGCGGTTACAAGACGCTCGACGAAGAGGGCAAGATGTACGCCGTCACCGCCGCCTGCGGCCCGGTGATTTATCGCGGCAGCCTGTTCCCGGCGGAATTTCGCGGTGACGGCTTCATCGCCGAGCCGGCGGGCAACCTGATCAAGCGCATCAAGCTCGAGGACAAGGACGGCGCGATCCTCGGCAAGAACGCCTACGAGGGCACGGAGTTCATGACGTCGACCGACGAACGCTTCCGTCCGGTCAATCTCTTCAACGGTCCCGATGGCGCGCTCTACGTAGTCGATCTCTCGCGCGGCATCGTGCAGCACAAAATTTATATCACGAGCTTCCTGCGCCAGCAGATCGAGTCGCGCGGCCTGCAGAACGGCCTGCACTTCGGCCGCATCTGGCGCATCGTGCCGGAAGGCACGCCAGCCGCGAAATTCGACCAGGGCCTCGCGCAGGCTTCGACCTCCGAGCTCGTCGAGAAACTTTCCAATCCCAATGGCTGGGTGCGTGACACCACGCAACGCCTGCTCGTCGAGAAGCGCGATCCCGCGGCGAAGGCGCCGCTCGAGAAAGTCGCGCTCGATGCGACGAAGCCCGCAACCGCACGACTGCAGGCGTTGTGGACGCTCGACGGGATCGGCGTGCTCGATCGCGCGACAGTGATCGCCGCGCTCGGCGACGCGGACGGCCACGTTGCCGCCGCCGCCGTGCGCTTGTCGGAAAATTTCCTCAAGGCCGAGAAGGGCGATCCGGAAATGGCGGCGCGCGTGTCCGCGCTCGTCGCGAAGCGCAGCGAACCCGAAGTGCGCCTGCAGCTCGCGTTCTCGCTCGGCGAGGCGCGCACGGCCGGCACCGACGAGGCGCTGCGTTCGCTCGCGGTGATCGCGGGCAAGCAGCCGTACCTCGCCGACGCGATCGTCACGAGCATCGCCGGCCGCGAGGTGAGTTTCATCGAGGCGCTGGTGAAGAATCCCGAGGCCGCGCAGCGCGCGACCGACGTCATCAAGTTCGCCACGAGCGCGGTGCTCAAGTCCGCCAACGCGGAGGCGATCGATCGCGTGCTCGCGCTCGTCGCCCCGGGTAAAGGCACGCCCGCTTGGGCCGTGACCAACATCCTCGAGGGCGTTCGCTTCTTCCTGCCGCGCGCGCAGCCGATGTTCGCGGGCGAAGGCGGCGGCGGTGGGGGCTTCGGCGCCGGCGGCGCCCGCGGTGGTGGTCCTGGCGGCGGCGGGGGACGCGGACGAGGTGGCGCCGTGTTTCCCGGCACGTTGCCCGCCGAGCCGAAGGCCATCGTGGCGCTCGCGGCGCAGAAGGACGCGCCGGGGGCGGCGACGGCGGAACAACTTCTTCCCTTGCTGAAGTGGCCGGGTAAGCCGGGTGCGGCGTCGGCCGCGCGCGCGCTCACGGCCGACGAGCAGGCGCTGTTCGAAAAGGGCAAGGCGCAGTACGCCACGCTGTGCGCCGCGTGCCATCAGCCGACGGGCCAGGGCCTCGCCGGCCTCGCGCCCTCGCTGCTCTATTCGCGCTGGGTGCTCGGCGACCCGCGGATTCTCTCGCGCATCGTGCTCAACGGAAAAGTGCAGGAGAACCTGACGATGCCGCCGTGGAAGGCCGCGCTCAACGACGAGTCCGTCGCCGGCGTGTTGACGTTCATCCGTCGCTCGTGGGGCCACGAGGCCGATCCGGTCACGGTCGCGACCGTCGCCGAGGCGCGCGCCGCGACGGCGAAGCGCGAGGAGCCGTTCAGCGACGCTGATCTCAACGAGCTGATGCAGGAACTCGCACCCGCCCGCGGCGGACGTCGCGGCGGAAACTAAAAATTACGGCGCCGCTCACGCGGCGCCTTTTTTTGCGTTCGCCAACAGAAGGGGCGGCCCCTGCGGGCCGCCCCCGGTTTTGCTGCCAAGCGCGATCCCTGACCAAAGGTCCCGCGCCGAAGTGGGAAGCCGGATCCTAGAATGTGCCTTTCACGCCGAAGACCCAGTTCGCGCCGTATTCTTCCATCTGACGGAGATGCGCGCCGGTGCCTTCGGGGAGCGAAGCGGGTCCTTGGTACCAGAGATCCTTCACGTTGGTGATATTCCGGCCCTGCACGTAGAGCGAAGCGTGCGACGTGAGGCGGAACGTCGCCGTGAGATCGTATTTGGTGATCGCGCCGAAGTAGCGACCGTACGTGCTGCTCTCGGGTTTGTCGGCGGCCCAGATCATGCCGAGCGTGCCGTTGAAGCGGCCGTACGCGTAGCCGAGGCGCGCCGTCACGCGGTGTGGTGCGATGCCGGGACGGCGCGCGTTCGCGTACGAGCGGCTGTAGGTCGAGCTCACGTTGATCCCGCGGAGGTATTTGTTTTCGAGGAACCCGAGCGTCTGGTTGTAGTTCAGGTCCATGTTGCGATAGCGCTGAACTGAATCCTCGTTGCGCGTGGAGCGAAACGTGTAGGCGGCGAAGTCGGGATCATCGATGCCGAACTCCGACGCGGAATAATCCTGCGAGGTGATGAAGTTCGTGGCCTCGTCCTGGATGAGCGCGATCGACGCCTGGCCGGGCGAGCGGCCGCCGAAATAATAGGCGAGCCGCGTCTGGTAAACCTTGTGGTATTCCGGCAGCAGGTCGGGATTCGGCGCGGTGACGCGCAGGTTCGCCTCGTCCGTAACCCAAAGGCCGGTGAGGTTATCGATCGGCGGACGCGAGATGCCCTTGTTTACGCCGGCCTGCCACTCGAAGTTCGGCATGATTTGGTATTTCAGCAGCAGCGAGGGAAACCAGTTGTGATATTGCGAGGTGCGTTTCACGCGCGGCTGACTCTGGAATTGGTATTGCAGGCCGGGAATCGTGAGCGCGCGGCCGCCGTTGGTGCCCGGCGCATTCACGGTGAAGCCCGCCGCGAGCACCTGAGCGCGCGTGCGCGGGTCCCATTCCGTGAGATCGTTCTGCGTCTGCTCGAAACGGACGCCGAAGCGCACCTGCAATTTGTTCGTGAGACGCGTGTCGGCCTGCCAGTAGCCCGCGTTGATCGTCTGGCGGAAATTCCGGTCGTTCGCGATGTACGAGGTGTAATAATTCTCCGGCGTCGTCGTGTTCACGAACTGTTCGGGATGCGCGTGGAAGAGATCGCTCATCGCGTTGCGGCTCGGGCGCGGCGGCATGCCCTGCACGCCGTTGATATTGTAGACGGTGAGCGCGTTCGTCGTGCCGAGCTCGAAGGGATTCGAGGAAATGAAATTCGGCCCGAGGTTCGCCCAACTGCCGAACGCGGTGTTCTGGTACGTGCCGGTCGTCGGGTTGATCGCGACGGTGTTGCCACCGGGTCCGATGTAGCTCCACACGCTCACGGCGCCGTGGTCGCGGTTGTTGCGCGACTCCTCGTCCCATTTGCCGCCGAACTTCACGACCGTGGGGAAGCGCTCGAGGTAGGGGACCGCCCACCGCGCGTTGAGCGTGCCGGTCCATTTTTCCGTGACCCACGTGCGGTCGTCGTTGGTCACGCGCGTGCCGCCGGTGTTGGCGTTCGTGTTGGTGAAACTGCGGAGATCGAACCAATCGGCGCCGCTCGTCTGGCGGATCGTCCATTCCCACGACTGGTCGCTTGGTCGCGTGGCGATCCAGCTTGAGGCGACGCCGCCGCCCTCGTCCTTGGAGAAGCCGCGCTCGAGCGACTCGTAGTTGTTCTTCGATTTGGAGAACGCGAGGGCGCCATCGACGACCCACGCGCCGACCTTGTACTCGAAGCGCGGCGCGAACTGCCGCGTGTAGACCAGCTTCGCCGCGCCGCCGCCGCCGTTGTTCAACGTGGCGACGTTGTTCACGCTGCCGCTGGCGGCGCGCGTGGCGATCACCTCGGTGATGCCGTTGCCGCCGACGTGCGTGCGGCCGTTGTTCACGTTGGCATTGTCGTTCGCGGCGACGAACGTGAAATTCCGATTCCAGAACTCGCCGTCGAAATACGAGTAGATCGCGTTGAACGAAAGCACGAGACGCGGCGTGACCTTCCAGTCGGCGGTGAGCAGCAGGGAATCCTTCTGGATGAACTTCGGGCCATCCTTGAAATCGATCTGGCGCACGACGAGCGGACGCGGGTCGGTCGCCGTCGGGTCGTCGTTGTAGCCGGCGTTCGAGACGATCTGCTCGGTGTACGAGTAGGAGTGGCTGGCGGAGAGGAGCAGGCCGAATTTCTGGTTGAAGAACGACTCGGAGTAATCGAGCTGCCAGTTCGGCTTCCACTTGTAGTCGGGGTGGTCGCGCGGCCCCGGCGTTTTATCGAGCGTGAATTCCTCGTCGTTGAAGTTGGCGCTGAAGTTGTAGTTCACGCGGCGACCTTTGCGATCGAAGGCGCGCTTCGTCTTCATGTTGACCGTGCCCGCGGGGGAATCGGCGTCGTTCTCCGGACTCGCGGTGCGGTTGATCTCGATCGAATCGATCGCGGTGATGGAGAAGCCCTCGAACGACGTTGCGCGCGAGGACGCGCCGCCGCCGCGATTCGCATCCGCGCTCGCCGTACGCATGCCATCGAAGGACACGCCGACGTACTGACCCTCCATGCCGCCGAGGCGCGGGCCGCGCGGTTCGGACTCGACGTAGTCGAGATCGACGCCGGGAAGATATTTCAGGAACTCGCCGACGTTGCCGTCGGTGACGTCGCCAAAGATGTCGGAGGACACCGACGTCGTGATGTTCATGTTGCGCCGCTGCGCCATGATCGCCTTCGAGTTGCCCTCGCGCTCGCTCGAGACGGTGAACGCGTCGAGCTTCACGACGCCGTCCTTGCTGCCGCCCGTCGTGGCCGCGGTGCTCGTGAGGCTGATCTCACGGCTGGCGACCTGGCCGGCGGTGACGTTGAACGTTTCGCGCGCCGTCGTGTAGCCGCTGTACGCGACGGTCACGGTGACGTTGCCGGCGGGGACATTGTCGAAATCGAAGGTGCCGTCGCTCTCGGTGTACGTGACGCGGCCGGTGCCCTCGAGGCGCACCTCGGCGTTGTTGACATATTCACGCGTCGTGGGATTGAGCACGCGGCCTTGGATCGAGCCGTGGGTCGCGTTCACGGCCGGTTGCGCGGCGAAACCGGCGAGCGCGGCGAACGTGGCGCCGAGCAGCCACCGGGTTGCGCGCAGCCACCGGTTGGTCAGGGGGAGGTTGGTGTTCATGGTTGTCGGGGAAAGCTCGCGCCAGGATCCGCGGGGGGCGCGGACGGGGAGATCGCAGCAATTGTGGCGGAGGTGCCTGCCGCGCCGGAGTCCGGTCACGCCGAACGCGGCAGGCGGTGTCGCCGGGAATGGGAGGGGTTCTACCGCGAAGGAAACGCGAACGTCGCGCGGGTCACGTCAACGCGGCTGACATTTCGGACAGCTGACAAATTCGTCAGGTCGGGCCGCGCATAATCGAAAGTGCAAAATGCACCGAGCACGCACGTGTAACAAAAGCGTGAGCGCGATCACCCATGAATTCGTCGACGTTCCGCTTGGCGGCGGCGGATCGTTCCCGCGAGCTTGCGGCGTGAGAAAATATTTTCGCCTCGTGTGCGCGCTCGCGGCGCTCGGGCCCGGCGGTCCGCTCTTCGCCGCCGCCGATGAAACGGATGCGATCGTGCGCGTCCGCCACGCGCCGACGCTCAATGCGCGCATCGAAGGCTCGGTGCAGCAACTCGCCCCCGAGTCGGTCACCCTCAACGGCGGCGCCGTGGTCACCGGCGATCTCCTCGTGCCCGGCACGCCGCTGGTCCGCCTTAACGGCAATCCGAATTATGGCGGCACCCTCGACGCGGGCGGCGCAGCCCTGCCGTCGGGATATCAGGTCACGCTCAACGGCAACGCGACGCTGCGCCACGTCGTGCGGCGGACGGATCCGGTCGCACTGCCGGCGGTCGACCCGCCGCCGACGCCGACGGGCACGCGCACGGTAACGATCAATGCCGCGGGCGCGGCGATCGGAGATTTTACGACGCTGCGGCATCTCACACTGAATGGAAACGCCGACCTCGTGACGGTCCCGCCCGGTGCCTATGGGGATTTCACGGCGAATGGCAGCGGCGGGTTTGCGCTCGGCGTCGTCGGTGCGACGCAGCCGTCGCCCTATTCCTTTCAGCATCTCACGCTCAACGGTGCCGCGAGTCTCCGCGTCGTCGGTCCGGTCATCGTGACGCTCGCCAATGGTCTCATCGTCAACGCGACCAGCGGCGCGCTCGAACATCCTTCGTGGTTCGTGCTGAATTTCGCGAGCGGCGGATTGACGATAAACGGTTCCGCCACGCTGGCGGGATATGTGGTCGCACCCAACGGTGCCGTCACGCTCAACGGCAGCGCCGAACTCCTCGGCGGCGTCCTGTGCGATCGACTGACGGTTAACGGCAACGCGCGCCTGCGTCTGCAGCCGCAGGCCGTTACGAATCCGCCACCGCCCGCGCTGCCATATTTCACCAGTTTCGAAGCGGCCAACGGCTATGCGCTCGGCGGGCTCGGCGGCCAGGATGGATGGACGGCGCGCGGCAGTGCGCTCGTGACCGACGCGTTCGCGTTCGACGGGCTGCGCAGCGTTGCCCTGGCCGGCGGCGCCCCACCGGCGCAGGCGGTTCATGAGTTTCCACCGTACGACGGGCGGCCGATTGTATTCGTCGATTTCTACACGCGGCCCGTGGCGGGACTCACGCCGGCCAGCGCCGGGTTGTTCGAGAGCGATTTCGGCCAGGTCGCTTTCGTGCAGAATGGATTGCGCGGCGAATTTTTCGTCCTGAACGGCGACGGCATCGGCAACGCGACCTGGCAGCCGACGGGTTTCACGCTGCCGATCGGATCGGACGGGCAGGCGAATGTATGGATTCGCCTGACGCTGCGCGCCGATTTCGGGCGGCAGCGATGGGATCTTTATGTCGGCGGCGCGATGCTCGTGGCCGATCGGCGCTTCGTCACCAACACCAGCACGCAGTTGACGCGCCTCGCCTTCAACGGTCCGGCGATTGGGACGCTGGCGTTCGACGACCTCTTCGCCGGATTCGAGAATCCGATTTTTGCCGACGCGGACCGCGACGGAATCGATGACGCGTGGGAACTCGGGAACGGGATGGATATCACGGTCGACGACCGGCAACTCGATCGCGACGGTGACGGCCTGACTAATCTGGCCGAGTATCTGCTCGGCACCCGTGCGAATGTCGCCGACACAGACGGCGATGGCGTGGCGGACGGTATCGAGCTGGCCGCGGGCCGCGATCCTTTGCGCGGTGTCGTCGCGGACACGACAGGCGTCGTCAACCTGCGACTCTATCTTCCGCTGCGTTGAACGAACGCCCGGTTTAGTCCGGACGCTTCACCAGTTTCATCGACTTGTCGTTTTCGTCGACGCGGATGAGCTGGTCGCCGCCCGTGTCCTGGCCGATCTGGTCCAAGGCCGCGGTGGCGAGGAGCGGCAGGTAACGTCGCATGTCGTTGCTCAGGTCGACGGTCGAGAGCTCCACTTTCCAGAGCGTGCGCGGCGGTTCGTCGTCGCCGACCTTCTTCACCTCGCGCGCGGTCAGCACGAGGTGTTTCTCGATCGGGCCGCGGGCGGATGAACGTAGGTTGGTGATATCCGTTTCGGTCGGCACGCCGGCGCGCACGGGCTTCGGCAGTTCGGTCGGCTCGACGACGACGTGACCGAGCGAACGCGGTGCGGCCATGCCGTAGTCGAGGTCGACAATGAAGTCGGCCTGCTCGACGCTCGGCGCGGCGTGGAGACCTTTCGTTTGCAGCGCGTTCGTCACGACACGCGCCGCCTCGGCATAAAGGAGCGTGGAGTCGTCGACGCTGCCCCGCACCGGGACGATCGTGAACGCCGTGTCCTTTTTCGGCGCCTCCAGCGCGACGGCGTTCACCTTGATCACGTGGCTCGTGGGCGACGAAGAAGCGCGATAATTCGCGCAGCCGGCGAGGAGCGCGGTGAACAGGCAGATCGCGAACGTCTTCGAATGCACGCGGGCGCACCGTACTCAAACTCCGCGCATCGACAAGCGTAAGCCGCGTTCCGCTCAGCACCCGCGCGGCGCCTGCGCGCGCGGCTTGCGCATTGCGGTGTCCGCTCCCTTCATCGTGCGCGGAATGAAATTCCTGCTCAGCCTTTTCGGGCTGATCGCGGCGACAGCGGGCGCCGCACCCCAGATCATCAAGCTCGACACGCGTCGATCGCTGCCGATCAGCGTGCGACTGCGCGTGCCGGAGGGAATTCACGTCGCGGCGCACGGGCACACCGAGGAAGGTGACACGGTGACCTTCGGAATCGAAGAGTCCGTGGATACTTCGCCGGACGATCTCGAGACCGAGATCGTCGATGCCGCCGGGCATGTCGTGTGGCGGTGGACGGTCGCGGTGAACGCCAGCACGTCGGAAAATACTTTCACCGTCGTCGCACACCCGAATCTGCCGCTGCTGCTGCTGAAGCGCAGCGGCTATCGATCGGACGCGGAAAATCTGCTGCTCTTCGTGCGCTCAGGTCCCGGCCGAACCAGCGTTGCGACTTATTCCCAACTGCAGCGCGATCTCGTTCCGTTCCTGCGCGAGGCCGCCGATTTTCCTTCCGGCTACGGTTATTTCATTTCACCGGCAGCGTTCACGCCCGACGGCGTGCGTTTCTGGTGCGCACCGCTCAATCCGCGACGCCAGACCGAGTCGTTTTTCTTCGCGATGGAGCAGCCGTTCTACGAAGTCGACACGGTCGTGCTCACCGGCGAACACGTGACGCCCGTCGAATTCGTCGTGCCCGACGATCCATATACGCGGCGCTTCGTCGAACTGCAGCAGTGGCGTAGCGATCATCTCGAATTTCAATCGGCCGAGTTCTACGCGGCGGCCGACCGGCGTTGCGTTTTTCTCGAGGCCGACGCCGATTACCGACTCGTTTCGACTGAGGAAGCCGCGATCGTCTGGCAGGTGGTCGATCCCGCGACTCGCCGCAGGTGGTGGACGCAAAGTTTTGTGCATGGCGCCGCGGGCCACGCGCACGTCACGTTTTTGCTATCGTTCCTGCCAAGCGAGGCCGATGGCCCTTTCGATCTGTCGGTCCATCTCGATTTCAACCGACATCGCGCGGCTCATCCCGCGTTGGACTACGGAACGACACTCGACATCACGATGCGCGACCGGCGTCTCTACCGCGCGGCGCAATACTGACTACTCCCCGCCGCGGCGCAGTTCGGCGTCCACGATTTGGCCGACGTTCATCGCGAGCGGCGGCCCGGCCTTCAGCACCCGGCCGTCACGATCGAGCACGTACGCCATCGGCACGCCGCGGACACGAAACGCTTTTGTGGCCGGCGCCGTCCATGCACCCTCTCCGGCCCAAGCGTTGAGCGTGTTGAACCAGCCGCGTCGCTCGAGATGCGTCCGTGCCTGCTCCGCCTTTTCGTCGATGCTCAACGCGATTACCGCGACGCGATCCTGCCAGTCGGGATGCTCCTCGCGGAGGCGCTGCAATCGCTCCATCGGTTCCTGGCAAGGACCATACCAGCTCGCCCAAAATTCGAGCACGACCACTTTGCCGCGTAGTGCGGCGAGCGTCAGCGGCGTACCGTCGGCGAGTTTCACGAGATCTACATTCGGCGCCGGATATCCGGGCGGCAGCGTGCGGTTCTCGGCGACGTAGTTTTCCAGTTCGAGATACTGCGCATCGGCGGCCGCGACGACCCCCGCGGGATACTCCTGCACGCGGACCTTGTCGTCCATCAGCACCCAGCGCTGGTCGATGCGCATCGCGTCGCCCAGCGATATTGTGTAGGTGCCTGCGAGCGGGCGGCCGGATTTTGCGTTGCGCGACGACTCCACGGCTAGCGTCACTCGCACCGACGCCGCACGCAGGCCTTGCGCCTCTCCGTAACACGTGAAACTCGGCCGCTCGGCGAGAACCTGCTGCACGACAAGCTTCGCATCGGACAAGTCCGCGCCGATTCTCTCCTGCAAATCGACCAACGCCTGCGCCGCCGCGGTCGACGCCGCGACGATCTGGTCGCGCCGCTCGTCCGCCGTACTCGCCGCGGGCGAGTCGATACTCTGGTAGAACTCGATGAGCTCGTCGATCGACAGCGTCGTGGCCTCGACGAAACCGTGCACGGAGCGTGTGCGGAGGAATGTCGCGACCGTTTCGCCGAGTCGCTGCAGCGTCGGGTCGTCCGTGGCCGTCAAGGTGTGTTGCGTCACGAGGTTCGTGAGCGCGAGTTCGCGGCGCATCGTGTCGTCCGCGAGTCCTTCGGGCAGCGCGACCCAGCGTACGCCCTCGGCGGTGCGCCAGCCGTCGGGAAAGGACCGCGCGTCGCCGAGCGCCAGCTGGTATTCGCCGCGCAGCGGTTTGCCGTCGGCGTCGCCGATCGGTTCTCCGGCGAGCACGACGCGCAGCTCGGGGACGAAGGGTTGCGTCGCTGGCCGACCGCCGATGCGAAAGCCGACGCGCGAGGACGTCGGCGAAGAAATCGACTTCACCGTGAAGCGGACGCGGCCAGGAATCGCGCCCGCGCGCCGCGCCAATTCGAGCACATGCTGCGCGCTCGCCTCGATCGATCGCGCGTGCCGCTCCACGACGCGATCGTTGCCCGGCGATTCCTTCGGGTCGACGCCTGGGGGTACGAGGCGCCGCCAATCCGCTAACGATGCCGTGGTCGTTGCCACGAACGCGTCGACATCTCCACTCTCGAGCAGCTGCGTCACCGCGGCCGCAAGCTCGAGCAGTTCCGGGTTGGTCTGCGCATCGATGCCGCGTGCAGCGGGAGCCTTTTTTGTCGCCGACGTCCGCGGCGCATCGGCGGCCGCCGGGGCCTGCGCGCGGAGCGGAAGGGCGAGCAGGCCAACCGCCGTCACGCCGACGGCGAGAAAGGAGGAGCGTTTCATCGATGAACTGGTGTTTCTGAGACGAATTCCGCCGCGGTTGGTGACGCCCCATCTCGAGCGCTTGTGAAAGCCTTGGAAAAGCCGCACGGGGGTTAACCGGACCGGGGAACGTGACGATATCGAGAGTCCCCTCCCCATGAAATTGTTGTGCCCCGTCTTCTTTCGCGCCGTCGTGCTTTTGAGCGCCCTGGCGCTTGCTCCCCTCGCGTCCGCCGGCGAAAAAATCGGCGTCCTGCTCAAAGGGCGCACGGCATTCTGGAACAGCATGGAGAAGGGTGCGCTCGAGGCCGCCGCCCGGAATGGCGCGGAGGTCGTCGTGAAGGCGCCGCTGTCGGAGGGCGACGTATCAGTGCAGATCCAGCTGCTCAATGCGATGGCCGGGCAGGGATTTTCCGCGATCGTCATTGCGCCGGCCAATCAGGACGCGCTGGCGGCGCCGGTGGCCGCGCTCGCGGCGAAAGGCACCAAGGTCGTCCTGCTCGAATCGCCGCTCAAGAGTGAGGCCGCCCAGGTCTTCGTCGGCACCGACCACCGCGAGGCCGGCGAAGCGGCGGGTCGGTTGCTCGCGACGCTCGTCGGCGACACGGACGAGGTGAGCTTCCTCAATCATTCGCAGACGAACAGTGCGACCGTCGCGCGCGAGAAGGGCGCGATGGCGAAGTTCCGCGAGGCGCACGCGAAGAGCGTGGTGCACGCCGATATCTATGCGTCGGCCGAGTCCGGCACCGAGTTGGAGAAGGCGCGCCTGCTGCTTTCGCAGTATCCGAACACGAAGGCGGTCCTGTCCTCCGGCACCCCGGGCACGCTCGCGATGCTGAAGGCGCTGCAGGAGAAAAAACTCGCGGGCTCGATCAAGCTCGTTGGATTCGGTTTCAATCTGAGCCCGGAGATCGCCACGGCGATTGCCGAAGGCCGTATGCACGGCTGGATCGCGTGGCAGCCGCGCGCGCTCGGAGCGAAGGGCGTGGAAACGGCGCTCGCCGTGGTGAAGGGCGAGAAGGTGCCGGCGGTGGTGAACACCGATTTCGTTGTCGTCACCGCGGCGAACCTGCAGGACGCCAACGTCCAGGCGCTACTGGCGCTGTAGGCTTGCGAGAAACACCGTTGTCGCGTTCGGAGTTTTTCCGACGCGTGGCGGTACGATTGGGCGAACCGATTTACACGGTTCCGGTCACTAGAGATACACAGCGGAGAACCCTCAGCCCATCACTACGATGACAAATCTCACCAAACGCGAAATCGTCCTGGAAATTTACCGCAAGTCCGGCTTCCCGCAAAAGCAGATCGTCGACACCGTGCAGCAAACCCTCGACATCATCCAGCGTGCGCTGGCCAACGGCCGCAACGTCGAGCTGCGCAATTTCGGCGTGCTCGAAGTCCAGGTGCGCCGCCAACGCATCGGCCGCAATCCCAACAAGCCGGGCGACACGGTCGTGATTCCCGAGCGCGCGGTGGTGCGCTTCAAGTCGGGCAAGATTCTCAAGCAGCAGCTCAAGAAGGTCGACCTCGCGAGTCTCGGTCGCGGCCGGAAATCGACCGGCGACGATGGCACCGCGGCGGATCAGCACCCGATGCGGCATAGCGTCGGGACGTCGCCCGCTACGAACGCGGCGAAGAAATAAGTCGCCCGGTAGCCTCAGAAGCTACTGGGATTTTTCTTCGGCGGGGCGCTTTCGAGTTTTCGGATCGCCTCGCGCATCTCGTCGCCAAACGCGGCGCGTTGTTCGAGCCCGAGGGTGTCCGCGTAACGGCTGAGGTGGTCAAAGATGGTCCGGACTGCGTCGCCGTCGCGATACGTGGCGCGCGGATCGGCGCCAGCGCGGAGCAGGTGACGTGCGACGTCGAGATATCCGCTGGTCACCGCACCGAAGAGCGGCGGCCAGATGCTGTTTGATTTGTTGGGATTCGCGCCGGCCTCGAGGAGTCGATCGACGAGTCGGACGCGCTCCTTTTCCGGCTGGGACCGCTGGGTGTAGCTGGCGGCAAGCTCGAGGGGGAAAACGTCATTGTCTGTTCCGGTCAAATCGACCGTGGCCCCGCGATCGAGCAGGTAGTGCGCAACGTCGAAGGCACCAAATTTAATCGCATATTGCAGCGGCGTGCTTTCGCCGTGGAAATTAACGTCGCCGCCTTCCGCCAAATAGCGCTGGACCTCGGCGAGCGGATGCGGCTGCGACCAAAATACGGCTTCGTTCGCTTTAGCGCCGTAGTTTTCCTTCAGGAAATCGACCACCGCCTGGGTTTCCATTCTCGGCTGTGCGATAACCCGCAACGCCGTCGTCTCGTCACGCACGCCGAGCTCGGTGAGTTTGCGCAGCGTTTTCAACCGGCCCCGCTGCATGGCGAAAGTCGCGGCATTTTCGCCGGCCGGATTGCGCTGCTGTACGTCCGCGCCGGCGGCGATCAGGAGCTGGAGAACGTCGAGGTTGTCCGAGATCGTCGCATAGCCCAGGGCGGAAACGCCGTCGCGATCGAGAGCGTTGACCGACGCGTGCGCATCGAGGAGCAACTGCACGTTTTCGAGACGGCCGGCCTCTGCGGCATACATTAGCGGCGTTTTGGGCGAAGGCCCGTTGACGCGGGGCGAGTCAACCTTAGCGCCGCGCTGCAACAGCATCGATACGACGTCGGGTTGGCCGTTGGCGGCCGCGATTTCCAGCGGGCTAGCCGCGGCCGCGCCCAGACATTCGGGCTTCGCGCCCGCGTCGAGAAGAAGACGGACGAAGGCTGGCGCATTCCGGCAGGCGAAGGTGAGTGCAGAACCCCATTCTGGGCTCGCATCGACGTCGACGTCGCGCGCCAGGAGAGCGCGGACCTTTAGCTCAGCGTTCATCCCGACGGCGAAAATAAGCGGCGTGAGGCCGTGCCGCGTCCGATAGTTTAGCGCCTTGGCATCAAGCCTGGGAAGGAGCGAATCGAACTCGGTGGCTTCCGCACTTTGAATCGCAAGATAAAGCGCGATGCTGGACTTAGCCGTTTCGCTGCCATCGCTGTCGACTTCGAGGTAACCTTCCAGCAGCGCGCGTCGCATCGGATAATTACCTTCGGCGTGCGCGAAGACGGTTTTTCCTGCGTTGTCCAACGCGTAGGGATCGGCTCGTCGTGCGAGAAGATAACGGACGCCTTCGATCCAGTTGCTGTCGACGGCGCGGCAGAGGAGGGTGCGGCGATCGCCGTGCGCATGTTCAACGCTCAGACGGGGATTTTTTTCGAACGCGAGCGCGAGCAATTCCAAATCACGATTGCGAACGAAATGCTGCAGCGCGTCGCCTTCGGCGAAAATATCCTTCGTCGGGTCGGCGCCCGCGCGCAGTAGCAACTTGGCCGCGGCACGCTGGCGATTGGCCGCGGCACCGACCAACGGCGTGTTGAACAGTGGGACCCGGTCTGGCGAAGCGTTGACGCCCCGCTTCAACAACTCGGCAACGACCTCAGTGTATCCTTGGTACGCAGCGATCGCGAGCCCAGGCGCGCCGGCTTGGATCGTAAGATTCTCCGTGGCGGGCACCGCTCGCCGGACGTCGAAGCCGCCTTCGTTCAGCAGCCACGCTGTTAGTTCTTTCTGGTCCGTGAACACAGCATAATAGAGCACGTTGTCCACGCCGTTAATCGTACTGTAGAGATCGACGCCTTGCTGCAGCGCGGCTTTCACTTCATCGGGGCGCCGTTGCCGCGCGGCGTCGAGCATGCGCGCGACCGCAGGATTGACCTTGGCCCGGCTCGGGACGACCTCGCCGTGCCCGGACGCGAGCAGCAGCGAACACAGGAGAATGGGATGGAGAAATCGAGTGATCACGCGAGCGCCGCGATCATTTGAATCGCTGCGACGCTAGGCGAGCCTGCAGATGTGTTTCTACGCCTGCGGCAGCCGCAGCCAGAAACGCGTGCCCGTGCCGCCAGGCGCGGGCTCGACGCCGACCTCGCCGCCGAGGCGCTGCACCGCGCGGTGCACGATGGCGAGGCCGATGCCCGTGCCGGAATAGTCCGGGTGGAATCGCTCGAACATCTGGAAGATTTTGTCGCGCGCATCGGCGGGAATCCCGAGGCCGTTGTCCGTGACGTAAATCGTCGCGGAGGCGCCTTGGTTTTCGGAGGTGATGGTCACCACGGGCTTCGTATCCCGCGCGACGAAGCGGATCCCGTTGCCGATCAGGTTGAGGAAGATGACCTGGAGCAAGGTCGCATCGCCCATGACGACCGGGAGCGGTGACCCGATCTGGATGGTGGCTTCGCGCTGCTGAATCTCGCGTTCGAGCAACGTCTGCACCGCGCGCACGGCGTCCTCGATCGGCAGGGCGCTGCGTTGCAGCTGCTGGCGTCCGATCGTGGCGTATTTCAGGAGGTCGCAGATCAGCGTGTCCATCTGCGCCGCCGAACGCTGCATCTTCTGCACGTAGTCGCGCGCCTTCGGCGGAAGTTCGGGACCGAAATCTTCGTTGAGCGCATGGCCGAAGCCGGTGATGCCGCGAAGCGGCGCGCGCAGGTCGTGCGCGACGGTGTAGTTGAAGCGCTCGAGCTCTTCGTTGAGTTGCTCGATTTCGACGCGCCGGGCTTCGCTTTTGCGGGCGGCGTCGATCAATCGGAAAATTTTCGGCACCAGCGGCAGCAGCGCGAGCGCGGTGGCGACCGACGCCGCCGCGGTGATGATCTTCACGTAACCCGACATCCAGTAAACCGGCTCCCAGATCACCCACACTTCCATGAAGTGCGTCATGCCGCACGAAACGATGAAGAGGCCGAAGGCGAGGAAGACCCAGTTGAACGGAATGTCGCGCGCGGCCTTGTAGACGAGATACGCGAGCGTCGTGGAGATGGAGACGTAGGCGAGGCCGATGAGCACGTCGGAGATCACGTGCAGCCAGATGAGCTTCGGTTCGCGCAGGTAGCAGTACTCGTGCGCCATCCCGATGCGCTGGAAAACCGAGATGTCGAACGCCTCGAAGATCAGCGCGCCGCAGAGAGTCGCCAGGACGATCCCGATGCTCCAACGCAGCAGCGGGCTCATGGCCCGTCGAGCCGGCAGCGACATCGTAGCGGCGGTGGGCATGTCAGGGCGTGACCGTGATGTTGAAGTTGCCCCACCACTCATGCAACGCCCGCACCATCCGTTCGAGTCGGAGCGGGTCGGCCGGTTTCACGACGTAGGAGTTGGCGCCGAGCGTGTAGGCGCGCGTGATGTCGGCCTGCAGCGCGGACGACGAGAACACCACAATGGGCAAGCGTGCGAACGCCGGCGCCTGCTGTCGCCACGACAGCACGGCGAAACCGTCCTTGCCCGGCATCTTGAGGTCGAGCAGCAACAAATCCGGCAGCGGATATTCCGCGCGGTTTTCATAGCCGCCATTGCCTTCGAGGTACTGGATCGCGGCGCCACCGTGCGCGACGCGCACCATGCGGTAGAGTCCGCCGCTGCGTTCGATCACCCGGTCGAGGAGAATGGCGTCGAGATCGTTGTCCTCGGCAACCAGCAGCACGGGTTTCGGCATTGGACGTTTGAACCGGCGGGCGAATGACGAGGCAAGCGTGCAGTCGGCCCCACCGAGGAGCCCAATACGTACCTGCCGGGGGTAGAACCGCGCCTAGTCGGTCGCGGCGCGAAGCGATATGCTCGCGGGCGGATGAACCTGTTTCGCCGAGCCAAGTCGAACGACGCCGAATACGAGGCGCGTTATCGCGAGCTGCGGCGCACCATGCAGGACATCGTGATCGCGCACGCCGCGGTCGCCTACAAACACATGACACCGGAGCAGTTCTCGGCCGTGCAGGAGGAGTGGCGAAAGCTCGTCCAGGGTAATGGCTGGGCGTCGCTGTTTGTCGACGACACGCTGCCGCCGACGCCGCGGTGGGACGATACCGCGCTCAAAGGCGGCTGAGCGCCGCCTCGTCGATCGTCACGTGCACGCGCGCGCGCAGCTCGCGGATTTTTTCCGCGGTCAGCCGCTCGCAGAGGTCGACGGAAAAATCGCCCAGCACCCGATCTCGCGCCGCGGCGAAGGACGGCGTGGTCTTTGTGCCGTCGGGCGTGGTCACCGCGTAGAGATCGGCATGGTCGCGATACCACGCCTGCAATGTCGCCTCCAGGTTCGGGCCGCGCAGCACGTCGTTGGCGTGCGCCTCGATCGCGCCGTGCACGTGAAAGCGCAGCAGCGCGTTTTGATTCTGTACGAGCTTTTGTTGGAATTCGCATTCCGCGGCGATGCCGCACCGCACCGCTTCCTGCGCCATGAGCTCGGGCGTAATCAGCGGTTTGATCAGCGCGATGAATCCGGCCTGCGTTTGCACCTCCGGGCGCGGGGCGGGCAGGCCGCTGTAAATCGCGAGGAGTTGATGAATCGAAAGGGTCTTGTCCGCAAAGCGCACCGCCACGGCGTCGGGCGTGCTGGTGACGATGGCGCGGATTTTGCGCGCCGCTTCCTCGGGCGAGTCCACGATGGGCCCGCGCTGCGCGGCGGCGCTCGCGAGGTCGATGCGTTTCGCCGCCTTTCCAGCACATTGGGATCCTAAGCTTAGAATTCCACGTGGACAAGTTGTCGC
>JADMIO011434931.1_pt1 | contig 110327 bp, 113 predicted proteins | sample 8958161 | NCBI WGS metagenome assembly JADMIO01 (sample SAMN16585339, study PRJNA669376) | soil metagenome | isolation source: Crop rotation soil | place: USA: Cullars Rotation, Alabama | collected 2011 | reverse complement strand
GCCGCGACTTCAAGTCACGTGAATTCCAAGCTTCGGATCCCACTGTGCTGGAAAGTAAGCCCGGGAGTGCCAGGCACTCCCGGGCGATTCACTGGTCAGCTCGGATTCATCGCGAGCTGGCCTTTCACTTCTTCAACCTTGCCCTGGACCGCACGCGCCTTGTCGGCGGCTTCGGTCGCATTTCCCGAGCTGAATGCAGCCGTGGCTTCAGTCCAGGTGGTCTTCATGGTTTCGAGGCTCGCCTTGGCGGCTTCGAACTCATGCTGGTCCACTTCCTTGGGAAGTTTGGGCGAAGAGGCCAGCGAATCGACTCGCACCTGGATCTCCTGAACCTGCTTCGGCACTTCGGCGTTCAGGGTTTCCCATTCGCGCGTGGCGGCGATGATCTGCGTCTGGCGACCGACCAGCACTTCCTTGAGCGAAGCGACTTCCTTGTTGAACTGGGGCACGTCCGCGATCACGTCTTTGTAGTCCTGCTTCGCGAGATTGCCTTTCATCTTCGCCAGCGTCGCCTCGGTGGTCTTGAGCTCTTCGGGTGCGAACTTCGCAGCGTCCACACGAAGCTCGCCGACGGCGGCCTCGGCCTGAGTGACGGCGTTTTCTGCAGGATCCTTCTGGCTCATGCAGCCGGTCATCAAAATCGCGCTCGCGGTGAGCGCCATCAGTGCATTGGTCAATTTCATCACTTACTCCTTACTAGCCGTGAGCTCCCGGGTCTTCATCCCGAGTGTCTTTTCCACTTCGTAACCCTTATCCCTTATGGCCTTCGCCTTCTCCGCAGCCGCGGTGATCTGACCGGACTCCGAGGCCTTGGTGGCTTCGGCCCACTCGGACTTCATCCACTCGAGGCCCGACTTCGCGGACTCGAGCTCGTCCTTGCTGACCTTGAAGCGAATCTTCTTTTTCGCCAATTCATCAACGCGAGCCTGGATGTTCTGCACCATCTGCGGGACTTCGGTATTGAGCGTCGCCCATTCGGTCTTCGCGGATGCCAGTGCGGCGCGCGCATGTTCCTTGCCCGAGGCGACGGCGTCCTTCAGCGAGGCCACGGCCTTCTCGAGCTGCGGCGTGCCCGCGAGGACATTGTCGTATTCCTTCGCGTCGAGGCTCGTCTTGAGCCGGGCGAGCTGCGACTCCACACCCTTCAGGCCGTCGGGCGCGTACTTCGCCGCATCCGCCCTCACATCGGCGAGCGAGCTCTCGATCGCTTCGACCGCCTTGGTGGCGGGAGCTCTTTGTTTGGCGCAACCCGTTGCGAGCACCGAGGCCGCAAGCAGCGCCAACACGAATCTTGAAATCTGCATGGATCTCTCCTTCCATCTTGTTAGGGACCGGTCCGTTGACCAGAATACGCGCGGACCCGCTAACAGGGACGTAGGACAAGGGCGCGAATCCTGACAGAGTGCGCCATCAAGGTCGTTAGGATTGTCTTCGGACGCCGACAGTTGTTAGCGCTTCGCCTTGTCCACTCCCAGCTCGCTGCGCACGAACTCGTCGATCTCCTCGTCGGTGATGCCGAGCTGCGCTTCTTCCGCCTGGTCGAGGCCGCCGCCCAGGCCGGCTTCGTCGGATTCGACCACGCGATCCGCGGCGATGTCGGTGCCGATATCCACTTCAAACTCGCTGCCGACCGTCGTGCGTTCGCCGGTGCCATGACGGTCTGTGGTGCTGTCGAGCGCCCCCTTCACACCCACCATGTCGGAGCCCGAGTCCGAGCTGTCGCTGGGACCAAGTGAGCCGATGTCATGACCCTTCGGGACCTCGGCCACGTCGGCGAGCAGATCGTCGAGATCAGGTGATTTGCGTCTTTCCATGCGAACACTGTGAACCGCTTTCCAGGACGCCGGTCCCGGACGGCGCCTCGCGCCCGGCTCAGCGCACGCGGACACCCCTGTAGGACTTGCGGGACCGTGCGCTCGCTCGTTATCGCGTCATAACCACAGGATCGGTGGCAACGCGTTGACACGCGCGCCGCCGGCACGTAGTTTCGCGGCGTGCTCAATCACTTCTGCAAATCGTATTCGTGGCAACCACTCAACGTGGAGGCCGGTGTTTGAGCGCACGCAACTGACCCAGGACTGACAATCCAGCTCAATCGAACCCAGCCTCCCTAGCGGAGGCGTTTTTTTGTTCGCGTCCGCCGGGGAGAAACCTCAAGGACGCGACCATGCCAAAGACTGACTTTCTCGAAATACGCCCTATCGAGCCGACGGACGTGCCGGCGCTGCTCGGAATCATCGCGGATTCACGCCGCGAATACGGCAGTGAAGCGCAGCGCGCTCCGTTGCTCGAACCGGCCGATCACGCGCTCTACGACAACTACCAGCGCCAGCGCACTCTGTACTTCGTCGCCTTGCTGGGCGGCGAGATCGTGGGTGGCGCGGGTGTTGCGCCGCTTGCGGGATCGGATCCACTGACCTGCGAGCTGCAGCGCATGTTCCTGCGCCCGGATGCGCGCGGTCGCGGCATCGGCGATGCCTTGCTGGAGCGCTGCCTCGCGGCAGCCCGTCAATTCCTCTACGTGCGGTGCTACCTGGAGACCGTCACGCAGATGCAGGCGGCGCTGGAGTTCTATGGCCGGCACGGCTTCCGGGATTTGCAGGCGCCGCTCGGCCACACGGGGCATGAGCACAATGACCGGTGGCTGATGCGCACGCTGCGTGCGTCGGCGCGGGAAGGATTGCGCGGGAGTGCAGCGTTCTGAGTCAGCCTGACAGCTGAGTGCGGAGCATCTCTTCGAACGCCTTCATGGCGACCAGCGCGTCTTCGTCTTGTTTGGCGAATTCGCGCAGGTCGTCACTGTCGATCGTGGGCTCTGTCTTCCCGAGCCGGATCACAGGCGTCGAGATCTGCAATGGCTCTGCCGGATGCGGCGGCGGATCATCCGTAGGGACGGGGTCGGGTTGGGGTTTTTCGACCATCGCCTAGTTTTGTAGCGCGAGTCGGCGCGCGGCGATCAGCAATCGCCGCACGCCATTGTAGGTAAACGGACTACGCAGCTTTGACGAGCGGGGTGCCTGCGACCTCCGAGATCTGCGCCTTGGCGGCCTCGATGGACGCAGCGCGCGCCTCGGGCCCATAGCCGATCTTCTCGGCGCGCACGAAAGTGACATCGGTGATGCCGATGAAGCCGAGCAGATGCCGCAGGTAGGGCTCCTGGAAGTCGACGGCCTGCGCCGGTCCTTCGCTGTACAGACCGCCGCGGGACTCGATGACGATGACACGCTTGCCGCCTAACAAGCCACGCACGGCGCCGTCGGCATACTTGAACGTGACGCCCGCGCGCAGCACGTGGTCGAACCAGGCGCGCAACGTCGTGGGCACGCTGAAGTTGTACATGGGCGCACCGATGACGATGGTGTCCGCGGCCTTGAGCTCACCGATGAGCTCATCGGAAAGCCGGCGAGCGGCGAACTCGATATCGGTGGTCGCGGTTCCGCGCACGCCGTTCAACGTCTGCGAAATCAGGTGCGGCGGCGGACTCTCGCCGAGGTCGCGATGAGTGATCTTCGCGCCCGGCTCGGCCGCGAGAAGCTTGCCGACGGCGTCGGCCACGAGCACGCGCGAGACCGAATCCGTGCCGGTGGCGCTGCTGTTGATGACGAGTAGGTGCGACATGGTCTTGACTCCTTTTCCGTTGGAGCCCATCTTGGCGTTCCGCGGAACTCGCAACTAGCCGTATAAATCGACCTTCTGTGTTGCTGAAAATGGAACGCAAGTGACTGATCTGGCGGATTTGGAGACTTTTGTCGCTGTCGCCGACACGGGAGGCGTGTCCGGGGCGGCGCGGCGGCTGGGCTTGCCGAAGTCGATCGTGAGCCGCCGGCTCGTACGGCTCGAGAATGAGCTCGGCGCGCAGCTTCTGACGCGCACGACGCGCGGCGCGGCGCTCACCGAAGCGGGCGCCACCTTCCGCGAACACGCGGCGCGCGTGGTCGCGGAACTGGACGCCGCGCGCGACAGTCTCGCTCCCGACGGCGAACTGCGCGGCTTGCTGCGCATCGCGGCGCCGCTGTCTTTCGGAGCCACGCATCTCGCGCCCGTGATCGCGGAGTTCGCTCGGCGCCATCCGCAGCTGCAGATCACCACGTCGTACGGTGACCGATTCGTGGATCTCATCGCCGACGGGTTCGATCTCGCGGTTCGCCTGGGCTGGCTACCGGACTCGACTCTGGTGGCTCGGCGCATCGGTCCGGTCACCGGCCGACTGGTGGCAACGCCGGCCTATATCGCGGCACACGGGAACCTCCAGTCGCTCGACGACATCGCGAATCATTCGGCGCTCATGCAAGGCACGGAGATCTGGCGCGTGCGCGATGGCGATCGCGTGGTGTCCCTGCATCCGCAGGGACGGTTCAAGGCGGACAGTGGCCAGGCGCTGGTGTCGGCGGTGCTCGCCGGACTTGGCATCGCCATGCTGCCGGACTTTCTCATCGACCAGCACATTGCCTCGGGCGCGCTGGTCACGCTGCTGCCGCAGTATCCGATGCCCGAAGCCGGGCTCTACGTAGTTAGGCCACCCGGCGATCATCCCTCGCGCAAGGTGCGCGTGTTCACCGAGTTCCTGGTCGAGCACCTGGCCGCGCGTTGCAACAGCGCGCCCATCAAGGCATGAAGCTTCAATAGAATTTCCAGGCAGATGTCGAAATCGCCTGTGTCCCTTCGACTATCCAACGAACACCCATTTGGCGTCCCGGCGCCCACATCTATGAGGAGTACGACATGAAAGTCATGGTGATCGTGAAAGCCACGAAAAACAGCGAAGCGGGCGTGATGCCGAGCGAAAAACTGCTCTCGGACATGGGCAAGTACAACGAAGAGCTCGTGAAGGCCGGCATCATGCAGGCGGGCGAGGGCCTGCATCCGAGCGCGAAGGGCAAGCGGATCCAGTTCTCGGGAGCCAAGCGGATCGTCGTCGACGGCCCGTTCGCCGAGACCAAGGAGCTCATCGCGGGCTTCTGGATCTGGAAAGTGAAATCGATGGAAGAGGCCGTTTCCTGGGCGCGCCGCTGCCCCGACCCGATGCCCGGTGAGGAGGCGGAGCTCGAGATCCGCCCCGTCTTCGAGGCGGAGGATTTCGGCGCCGAGTTCACGCCCGAGCTGCGCGCGAAGGAAGATCAGCTGCGCGCGGAAATCGAGCGGCAGCAGAAAACGTCGTGAGTCAGTTGCCGATCGACTTGAGCCCGTCTTCGACGCCATCACCCAGGGCGTCGGCGCCGACCACGATCAGGACGCCGAGGATGACAAGTGCCACCGCGATCGAGGTGGCCGCCTTGTCCCCGCGTTTGACGCTGAGACTGGCCATGTCGGCATAGAGCACCCGCTCGTGCTTGCCGGCCAGCGCGTCTGGCTCCACGGCCGTGACCTTGAAGGTTTTCTCTTCGCCGGACTTGGTGGTGATCACCACTGAATTGCCCACATTCACGGCTGGAACGGCCGCTGAGGTTTCGGCGCCCGGGATCGACACGTGATCCAGGGTGGTACAGGAAGTCACCAGGAAAATGGCCGCGCATGCAAACGCGACGACGCGTTGAACCTTGTTAGACATTGCTTGACCCCTCCGAACGCGGAGGCTACGCGATCGTACCTAACATCTCAAACGATTGGCTGGTGACGTGGCGTGACAGCCGGCCAAACTACCTGCACGGCGCGCAGGTCGATCATTTCCACATTGTGAGGGTGGTGCGATGGGCGGCGGACGGTCCCGGCCGCGGGCTTTTTGATAGGCGCAATCCGGGCTGCTGGCGGCGAGTACCGAGACAATCCGGCCGAAACGAGCCAATCGCGCGACGCGTGGTGGCCGTGAAAAGTGAAACCCGTCGCGCGAGCGACTATCCTCGGTCCAAATCACTTCGGGAGACCCCCGTGTTGCGCAAGCTCCTGCTGTCCGCCTCGGCTTTGACACTCAACCTGACAGCCACGGCACAAGTGCCAACCGCCGAGCTCGCCAAACCTCCGCCGGGTGCCACGCACTACATCGTCCAGTCGACGGGCGGCAGGCACGGGGAGTCGTGGCGCTGGACAACCGCCGACGGCACGCGCATGGGGCGCGAGAGCATCAATCTGCGCGGCCAGGTCTTCGAGCTGGATTCGAGTGGCAAACCCGGCACGGATGGAATGCCCGTATCGCTCGTGATTCGCGGCGCCACTCCGCAGGGTGATGCCGCGGAGACTTTCACGATTGCCGCTGGCAAGGCGAACTGGAAGAGCCCGGTGGATGCGGGCAGCGCGGCCTATGCGGCGCCGGCGTTCTACTCCGCGCAGGGCGGGCCCATCGACATGACGGCGTGGCTGTTCGAGCGCCTGCTCGCGAGCCCCACCAAGACCTTGCCGATGCTGCCCGGTGGACTGGCGCGCGCCGAGAAGCTGACGACGCTGACGGTGGGCCAGGGCGCGACGAAAAAGGAAGTGACCGCGTGGGCGGTCACGGGAGTCACCAATTTTCCGGTGCCCGTCTGGGCGGACGCCGACAACAAGTTCTTCGGCTTCTCGTTCTTCCTGAGCTGGTTGCCCGAAGCCTATGCCGGTGAACACGAGCGTCTCACGGAAGCGCAGTCCAAGGCGCTGGCCGCGCAGGCTCCTGCGTTGGCGAAGTCGCTGGTGAAGGTGCCGACAGGCGCGGTCGCATTCACCAACGTCCAGGTGTACGACTCCGAAGCCAAGGTCTTCCTGAAGGACCAGACGGTGATCGTCGAGAAGGGCCTGGTCGCGGCGGTGTTTTCTTCGAAGGACACCAAAATCCCGGCGGGCGCGCAGATCATCGACGGCAGTGGCAAGACACTGTTGCCCGGTCTCTGGGACTGCCACATGCACGTGAGCAACGACTACACGGGCCTGCAGGAACTCTCGATGGGAGTCACGTCGATACGCGACCCGGGCAATGACGATTCGCAAACGGTGGATCGGCACAAGCGCATCGCCGCGGGCGAGCTGCTGTTCCCGCACGTGTATGCGTCCTCGCTGATCGATGGAAAGGGCACGTACACCGCACAGACCGCGAATGTCGCCAATAGCCAGGCGGAGGCGATCGCACTGGTCGATCGGGCCAAGGCGAATGGCTTCATCGGCGTGAAGTTCTATGGAACCTTGAACAAGGACTGGCTGCCGGCGGCCGCCGCGGAAGCTCACAAACAAGGTCTGCACGTGCACGGGCACATTCCCGTGGGCCTGCGGCCGCTCGAGGCGATCAACGCGGGATATGACGAGATCACGCACATCAACTGGATCGTGATGCAGGCGATGCCCGACAGCGTGATCAACGTATCCAACGGCATCATGCGATTCGAAGGTCCCGGACGCTACGCCAAGGACCTCGACCTCGACGGCAAACCGATCAACGACCTCGTGTCGACGATGGCCGCGAAGGGCATCTACAGCGATCCCACCATGGTCGCCTTCGAAGGTTTGTATGTTCCCGAGAATGGCGATCTCTCGCCGGCCTTCTCACCGTTCGTCGGCACGCTGCCGCCCGCCACGGAACGCGGTTTCCGCACCGGTGGCTTCGCGGTGCCGAAAGATCTCACGCGTGCGGACTATCGCGCGAGCTGGGCCAGGATGGTGACGCTGCTCGGCAAGATGCACAAAGCCGGGGTACCGATCGTCGCGGGTACCGACGGTGCGGGCATCGAGCTCGTGCGTGAGCTCGAGATCTACGTGGAGGCGGGATTCACGCCGGCTGAAGCGCTGGCGACCGCCACCATCGTTCCGGCGAAGCTCGTCGGGCAAGAGAAGAAAACCGGCTCCATCAAGGCCGGCAAGGCGGCGGACCTCGTACTCGTCGACGGTGATCCGTCGAAACGCATCGCCGATGTGCGCAACACCCGCGTGATCATGCTCGACGGCAAGTTGCTCGATGCGGATGCACTGCGCACGGCCGCGGGATTCTCGGGCAGGCCGAAAACCGCACGTTGATCGGAGCCGGCGCCCATGCGCTTCGGCCAGGAGTTCTACCGGACGGCTGCAGTCTGTTCGGTGTTGTCCGCGGTCACCACGCTGCTGCTGATCTTTCTGCCGGACTTCTTCGCGCCCGCCGAGGGGTTCGAGGGGCGCATGGCGCGCGTGCACGATCCCGCGTACCAGTTACGGTCCTGGGTGTACTTCTTCCATCCGTTCATCACCTTGATGGCCGCGCTGGCGGTAGCCACCCGCATCCGGCATTTCAAGCCGGGCCTCGCAGTAGTTGGACTGCTGACCATGATGCTGTGGGCCTTTACCGAGGCCGCGCAACAGGGCCTGACGCTGTTTGCGTTCGACAAATGGCGCGTGGCGTTCGCAACGGCGGACGATGCGACGCGCGCGCAGATTCGCACACTGACGATGATGTACGACGGCCTGTGGGACGGAATGTATTTCCTGATACTGAATGCCTTCGCGATCGGAAACCTCTGCCTCGGGCTCGCGCTGCTGCGACTGGCCGGGCTTGGGCGCGTGGTCGGCGCCTTCTTCATCGCGGCTTTCCTGCTCACGGTTTCCCTCATCTGGCGGGAAATAGGCTGGGGCGAGTTGCCGGAACCGCTGGCGTCGTGGAGCTATCCGGCAATACAGCCGCTCGGACGAACACTCATCGGCGTGTGGTTATGGCGAATGGCGGATGAATCATTGGCGCTGCCCGCGGGCGAAATGCGTCGCGCAGCACCGACAGTGGCGGCCGGGTAGTCAGGCTGAGACCATGCTCCGGCCTTCCGAGAGCGTCCACTAACTAACGAGGTCTCGAATGCTCCGCATCAGTCGTTTCGCCGCCTTGCTGGCGGTAGCCGCCGCGCTTGTCGCTTGTAAACCCAAGACCGAGGCGCCGGAAGAGGCGTCCGCCGATGCAGCCACGTCCACGGAAGCTCAGACAGCGGACACCTCTGCGCCGCCGAGCGCGCTCATCGAGGCCTGCAAGTTGAAGATGACGCAGCCCGAGGTGCACCAGTGGACTACCTACTGGGATCCGGCGCACACCCGCACGGTGAGCCAGAATCCAAGCCGCGTGGACTCATTCCATTGGGCGAGTGCCGAGGAACAGAAAGTCCATGTGGAAAACCGCACCGCCATCCCGCTCGACCTGGTCTGCGGCAACGACGACAACGCCGCGCCATCAGTCTCCTTCGACATCACGGCGTTCGATTCATCTCCCACCGATGTACCGCTGGCTCCGGGCACTTATGTTATTGCGCCCAAGGCGAGTCCCGAGAAAAACAAGCCTGGTGAATTCATCGTCGGTGCGTTCCTGTTCAACAAGTCCATGTTTGCGGCCAACAGCGGCACGCTCAAGATCGAACACTTCGACATGGAGGGCATATCCGGTTCCTTCACAATCGACGGCAACGAGATCCTGATGGGCAGTCGTCCTTTGCACCTGGAAGGCACGTTCGATATGCCTTGTCGCAAAGGCCTGCTGCAGAGTGCCTGCGCGTCTAACAAAGCGGAACAGCCGAACTGAGCGCCTTCAGGCCAGCGGCCGCGAAAGAACTGTCTGGAGAGTCTCGTCGCCGAGCCCGAGATAGATCTCCGCTTCCGAGCGCGCCAGCGAAAACTTCATTCGGCGCTCGAGCCGCGCGACGAGACCGGTGAGCCAGGGGCGATCGAACGCGAAGGCTTCGAGTTTCTGCGCGCGATGGATTTTCGCGTCGCGGACACGCACCGCCCACTGCGCCGGATCCTTGTGCGCGTAGACGGCGACACGCGGTGCAGCCTTGCTGGCGCGGTGCAGTCGCTCGGGCTCGGGCAATCCGATATCCACCCACGCGGTCAGCGCGCCCGTGAGATCGCGCACGCAAATGGCGGGCTCATCCGGGTCCGACAGGCCTTTGGAAAAGCTGATGCCTTCGGCGAACTCGAGGCAGTACGCGAGCAGCCGCGTCATCAGGTAGTCAGGCGTCTCGCTCGGATGCTGCGCGACGCGCAGGTTCAGCGACTCGTAGACACCGCGATCGGCGTCCGCCAGCTCGATATCGAACGTGTAAATGGTGGCTCCGAGCGCCAAGTGCCCTCCCGCGCGAAACAAAGCGCGCGGGCAATACTGACAGCTTCGGAGGCGCCCGGGTTACGGTGACGCGGCGGCGGAGACAGTGTCGCGCGAGGGCAGGGTGCCATCGAGCTCGGGCACGAGCACTTCGGTGAAGTAGAACTTGAGCTCATCCTTCTCGCAGCGGTCGATCACCTTCTTCAGCGTGTGCGGCCAGGCGTCCCAGAACTTCTCTTCGAGCTCGCTCGGCAGGTTCTTTCCCGCCACGTACATGTGTGCGGAGATGTAGGGCATGACTTCGAGGCTGAAATCCTTGATGCCGGCCTCGCTCTTGATGCGATTCACTTCCCAGAGGAAGTCGGCGCACATGAGCTTGCGCACGCGCAGGGTCTCGGAATCCACCGGCGGCGGCTTCAGCGTCACGCGCACCACCTTGCGGGTGCCGCGCTTGAACATGTTCACGTTGACCTTGACGACGCTCGCCACCGGCTTGCTGTCCGAATCCAGCGCCGGCAGGAATTTGCGGCTGCGCATGTAATTGGCGGCAGCGCCGTCGGCGGCCACGTTGCCGCTCGAGTCGCTAACTACCGCGCTGGTGACGCTGCCATCCGCGGCCACGTGCACGTCGACGGGTATCGAGTAGTCTTCGGCGAAGCTCGGGCGGTCGTGTGACACCTCCAGCTTTCCGTCCGGCAGCACGAGCACCGGCTGGATGGGGCCCACTTGAGCGAGCGCGGGGCCGGTTGCGAGGCACAGGACATAACCAAGCAGGGCGAGAGCGCGGCGAGGTGTGAAGTTTTTCATGGCTTCGAAACTATTCGCGCAGTTCCGTAGCGGCAATCGATGCGGCCAATTTGTGTGCACTTCCTCCCGGGTCGCGGGCCGGATTGTGATGCAGCAATCACGAGCGTCGTCATATGTGCAAAAGGAATCGCAAGCAGAATCGAAACCGCCGTTCAAGCGCCGCGAGAGTTGTTAGGTCAAATGCCGCGTGATGCACGTCGCAACCGCGGAAGCTGCCGCACTTAACAGCGGGATTATTGTGGACCAACACTAGGTGTTTGCCTGATCGCAGGTACGCTTGGGTCATGACTGCGTCCAGCTCAGCAGTGACCATCAGCGAAACCAGGAACCTGGTGTTGCCGCTCGACACGGTGCTCGAGGCGCTGGTGCATTTCGATCGCAAGGGCACCGGTGTCCTCACGCACGGCGAGGTGCTGCAGGCGAGGATCATGAGCGGCAGCAAGCGCGGCGACGGCATCGACGTGGCTTTGCGCAACACCGACAGCCGCATCATCGAGTGGCATCGCTTCGATTTCTCCACGATCGCCGCGGCCATCATCAGCTTCTGCCGCGCCAGACGGATCCCGCTGCCGTACTCGGGCGTGAAGTCGCTGACACTCGACAAGCAGGGCATCACCTTCCGCATCGAGAACCGCGTGAGTCTTTCGAGGCATGCCGACCGACAGACCGATCTGGCGGGACAACCGCTGCGTTACGCGAAGGGATACGAGCCGCACGCCATCATCCCGACGTCGAAGACTGAAGCGTTCGTCTGAGCGGCTGCGCAGCGTGAAGATCGCGCAGACCTGATTCCGCTGCATTAGCATGCGGCCATGCTCACGCTCGTCGTCGTCATCCTCGCCGCATCGCTGGTTTGGGCCGTGGTCGCTTTCAACCTGCTGATTCGCGATCGCAACCGCGTGGCGCAAGCCTGGAGCGACGTCGACGTCCAGTTGCTGCGTCGTCACGATCTCATTCCACGGCTGGTCGAGATGGTCAAAGGCTACGCGGGCTATGAACGCGCGGTGCTGTCCAACCTCGCCGAGTTGCGCAGCCACAGCGCGGCCGCATCCCCCGCGGTGCGCGGGGAAGCCGAGAAGACTGTCACCGCCGGCGTCACGAAACTGGTGGCACTGGCCGAGGCCTATCCGGATCTCAAGGCCAGCGAGAACTTCCGCGACCTGCACGACAAGCTGGTCGACACGGAAAACCAGCTGCAGTTCGCGCGCCGCTATTACAACGGCGCCGTCAATCTGCTGAACAACCGCATCCAGCGCTTTCCGGATCTGCTGATCGCCAACGCGTTCGGCTTCCGGCTGGCAGAGTTCTTCGATCTCGAGGATCCGGCCGCAGGAAGGGCGCCAAGCGTGGCGCTGCCATGACGCTGTTGAGGGGTCTTGTCGTCTGGATGCTCTGTGCCTCGGCCGTGCTGGCCGACGAGCGCATCCTTTCCTTCAATGACACCGTCACCGTGCAGAACGATGGCTCGTTGAAGGTGCGCGAAATCATCCGCGTGCGCGCCGAAGGCCGGAACATCCGCCGCGGCATCTATCGTGACTTCCCGACTACCTACCCCGGCAACGGCCGCCAGATCGTGGTCGGGTTCGCTTTCGAGTCCGCGACGCGCGATGGGCACGACGAGCCCTGGCGCGCGGAGCCTTTGGGCAATGGTGTACGCGTGTACCTCGGCAGCGCCAGCGTGATGCTGCCGGTCGGCGAGCACACTTATGAGCTCGTCTATCGCACCGACCGGCAGATGGGGTTCCGCTCCGATCACGATGAGCTGTATTGGAACGTGACCGGCAATGGCTGGGAATTTCCCATCGATCGGGCCACCGCCCGAATCGTGCTGCCCGCCGACATCCCGGTGGGTGATATCAAGCTCGAGGCGTATACCGGTGCGCAAGGCGCCAAGGACGCCAACTACACGGCGACCATCGACCAGGGTGCGCCTCTGTTCTCGACTACCCGCGGGCTCGGGCCTCGGGAAGGACTCACCATCGTCGCGATGTGGCCAAAGGGCTTCATCACGGCGGCCGTGGAAGAGTCGGTGTCCGCCATGACGGGGCCCACCTCGAGCCCGGGCTATGACCACTCGCAAGACGCGGGTAACGCTGCGTCGTCGGGGCGTTCGCCCATCGAAGCCATGCTCAATCGCGATTTGCGGAAATCCACGCTGCCTGCCTTCCTCGGTCTCTTCGGCCTCGCCGCGCTGCTCCTCTATTACTACCGCACGTGGCTGAAGGTCGGGCGGGACCCGCCTTCGCGCATCACCATTCCCGAATACGAATCGCCGAAGGGGCAATCGCCGGCCTCGATGCGGTATCTCATGCACATGGGTTACGACAACGATTGTTTTGCCGCCGCAGTGCTCAGCCTCGCGGTCAAAGGGTATCTGCACATCCAGCAGGAGTCCGGCGTCCTCGGGATCGGCAAGAAGTTCACGCTCGTCAAGCAATCGAATCCGGCCGCGAAGCCCTTGTCGGCCGACGAAGAGCAGTTGCTGATCAACCTGTTCTCGGAAGGCGATACGCTGGTGCTCGAGCAGGAGAGCCATGAGCGCGTGAGCGAGGCACGCACCAACCACCGCCTGTCGCTCAAGGAGCGCTACACCTCGGGGTTTTTCAGGATCAATGGCGGCTGGCACTTCCTCGGCATCGTGCTGAGCATTCTGCTGGCGCTGCCGGCGTTGTTGCTGCCGGGCAAGACTCACTTGTGGCCGGAATGGCATTTCACCACACCCGCGGGGTGGTTCACGCTGATCACGGTGGTGCTCATGTTCGTGGCCAACGGGGTGTTCGGCAAACTACTCCGGGCGCCGACGGTGGCGGGGCAGGCGGCCATGGATCACATCCGTGGATTCAGGATGTACCTGGAAGTGGCCGAAGGTGAAGACCTCAAGCGCGTGAAGGCGCCACCCCCACTCACGCCACAACTCTTCGAGTCCTACCTGCCGGCCGCGCTGGCGCTTGGCGTCGAACAGCGGTGGGCCGAGCGGTTCTCGAAAATTCTCGATGTGCAGGCGCCTGACTACTCACCCGCGTGGTACGTGGGCCCGGCCTGGAACATTCGCGACATCGGCGGATTCTCCTCGAACCTCGGGAGTTCGCTGAGCAGCGCGATTTCCTCCTCGTCCACGGCGCCCGGCTCGAGCTCAGGCGGCGGCGGCGGCGGTTCCTCGGGCGGGGGCGGGGGTGGCGGCGGAGGCGGGGGCTGGTAGTTGGCTTGCAACCGGTTCACCGCGGCACGCGTCTAAAGCAGAGCCATAAGGCCAAGGGGATTCCATTGACGAAAACGATTCGTGCCGCGCTATCCATCTGCGCAGCGTTTCTGTGTCTCATCCCGGCTGCCTCGGCCCAATCGCTCAAGAACGAGATGCGCCTGCCCTGGCAACGCAGCGATGAGAACTTCCTGCGATCGTGGCTGGTGGCGGGACCCTTCACGTGCACGATGGAAGCCGATTGCCTGGGCGCGCCGGGGACTGAGGGCGCACAACGTCCGAGCGAAGGGCTGGCGCTCAAGGGCGTGGATGGCGAGTCGGCGACGTGGCATCGCATCAACACTTACGCGGATTCGGCGCACTTCGACGACTTCCAGGGCCCGCGCGACGGAGCCGTAGGTTATGCCTTTCGGACCATCACCCGCGCGAAAGCCGGCAAGGCGCTGCTCTCGGCGGGCAGCAGTGGGCCGATTCGAATCTGGGCCAACGGCAAACTGGCATTGAGCCGCAGCGACATGCGCTCTCTGACCCACGACGAGGATCAGATCGAAGTGGATCTCGCCGCCGGCGATAACGCGCTGCTGGTCAAGGTGCCGGCCGACGTCAGCTTCTCCGTGCGCGTGCTCGAGCCCGGCACGGTCGTGCGCAAGTCCGCGGAGATCGGACCGTCGTTCACGGGCTTCATGCCCGCGGCCTTTTCGCTGAAGACCGACGTGAGTGCGAAACGCGCCGATGCGCCACCGGTCAAGGTCGAGGTGATCGCGGCGGGTGGCACCATGGTGTACTCCACGACCGCCAGGCGTGGCGAACAAATTCTCGTCGACGGCAAAGCCTGGCCCGACGGTCCTTACGAAGTCCGATGCAGTACACCCGACGCCCGAGGCCTGCTCCACGTCACGACGCTGGCCTGGTACAAGGGCGACGCGCTCGCCAAGGCGCGCGAGCTCGTAGCCGAAGCGGCGAAGGCGGATGGGTCGAAACCCGAAGGCGCCACGCTGCAGATGCTGGTGAACATGGTCGAGGACCGTCTCGGCACGAAGGTGGCGGACGCCAAGGGCAATCCCTGGGGCGCGATTCATTCGCCGCTCATGGAATTCGACGAGCTCATGCTCGAGCGCGCCGGCAAGAGCGCGCGCGTGCGTGCCGGCGGATTCGTCCGCCTGGCTTGGATCGACGAGACCGACGGGTCGACGCAGTACGCACGCGCCTATCTTCCGATCGACTACGACCCCTCGAAGAAATGGCCGCTGCTGATCCAATTGCACGGCTTCAATCCGCCGAATCCGCCGTACTGGCGCTGGTGGAGTGCCGACAGCCGGCACTGGATCGACAGCGAGTTCGCGGGCAACCAGCACGTCATCTATCTCGAGGCCCATGGGCGCGGCAACGTCCGCTACCAGGGCTTTGCCGACAGCGACGTCCTGCGCGGCATCGCCGAGGCGAAGCGCATGTTCAGCGTGGATGAAAACCGCGTGTATCTCACCGGAGAATCCATGGGCGGCTGGGGCGTGTGGAACGTGGCGACCCGTCACCCGGAGTTGTTTGCCGCGATCGCGGCGGTGCACGGCGGCGTGGACTATCACTCGCAGTTGTCCGAGCAAGAGCTCGCCAGGCTCTCACCGTTGCAGCGCTTCTTTCAGGAGAGGCAAAGCTCCTGGTCGATGGCGGACAGCCTCATCAACACCCCGATCTACGTTCATCATGGAGAAGTCGACCCGGGCGTCAACGTGGAGTGGTCGCGCTGGGGCGTGCAGCTGCTGCAGCGCTGGGGCTACGACGTGCGTTATCACGAGTACCCGGGAAAGGGTCATGAGGCGCTGAGTGTCACCAACGCCGCGCTGAGCGTGGATTGGTTCCTCGAGCATCGGCGCAATCCCGATCCGCGCAAGGTGCGCATTCGCTCCGCCGAGCTTCGCAACGCCAGCGCCTGGTGGGCGCGCGTGCAGCAGGCGGAGACTCCGCTCGACTTCATGAAGGTGGACGCGGAGATCGTGGATCGCAATGTCATCCGGCTCGACACCGACAACGTGCTCGACATCGTGCTCACGCCGGGCCCGGCACTCGTGGATCCGGCGCAACCCGTCAGCGTGGTGTGGAATGGTGTGGCGCGAGACTTGCGCGTCACCGATGGCACGCTGAGGCTGGTCAGCACCGGGTACAAGCCCGCGACGCTGCACAAGACACCCCAACTGCCGGGAAGCGCCAACGACTTCTTCATGACGCCGTTCGCCGTAGTCGTGGGGACGTCGTCGAAAGATCCGGACATGGTCGTGCTGTGCAGGCAGAAGGCGCAAAAGTTCGTCGACGCCTGGAAGGACTGGCAGAAGCAGACACCGCGTGTTTTCCTCGATACCGAGATCAAGGATGCCGACCTCGGGAAATACTCCCTGATGCTCGTCGGTGGCGCGGATGCCAATCGCGTGACGGCGAAGCTCGCGGCAAAGCTGCCGCTGCGCGTCACCGCTGATTCCGTGCGCATCGACGGCCGGGACTTCAAGGTGCGCGACGCGGCGGTACAGATGGTCTACCCCAACCCTGCGAATGCCGGGCGCTACGTGTGGGTGCTCGCGGGCACATCGTCCGACGGAATGTACTTCGCCGACGCCGATCCGCAGCAAATGCCGTCGTGGGACTACGTCGTCCTCGATGGACACACGCCGGCATTCAAACAAGGGGTGTCGCCGGAAGACCTCCGCGTGGTGTCGGGAATGTTCGACTACAACTGGCGCGCAGCGAACGCCTTGCAGGTACCAGGCGAAGCCGCGGCCCGCGCGAAGAGCCGTCAGCTCAAACGGCCGGATCCCAACCTGCTGATGGGCGAGAAGGAACTCGCGGCCTACGTCGGCCGCTACCAGATGAGCGATGGCCCGGTGGTCGAAATGAAAATGGAAGGTGGCAAGTTGATCGCACTCGTCGGCCGACCGATTGAGCTGATTGCCGAGAACAAGGATGTGTTCTTCGCGCCCTCGGTCAGCGTGCGGGTGTTCTTTTCGCGAGACGGGGCTGGAAAGCTGACCGGGTTCACAACCAACGGAGACGCGCAGACCGAGGCGAAGCGGGTCGACTAAGGCTTGGCGGAGCTCAGGGCAATCGCCGGCGGGAGTCCGCGCGCTGCCTCGCCCTGGAACACCGGTTTTTTCGGATCGATGAACAGCCAGCACAGCGCGCCCATCGCGTAGAGGCCGGCCAGCACGTAGAACGGCACGTTCCAGTTGCCGAACCATTTCAACGAGTAGCCGACGACCGGCGGCATCACGATGGCGGCGATCTGGCCCGAAGTGTTCATGATCGCGCTGACGGTCGCGGAATGCTCGCGGCCAATGTCCACGCAGGTGCTCCAGGACGATGCGGTGGTCAACATGCAGGTGGCGACGGTGAACGCAAACAGCACGGCGGCGGTTTTCGGATCGGGGCTCAACGTGGCGGCGACCACGAACAGCCCCGCGACACCGTAGCCAACGATGCCCGGCGTCCGTCGGCCGGCGCGCAGCCCGAAGCGCACGACGATCTTGTCGGACCAGAAGCCACCGAGGAATTGCGTGGCAATCGCCAGCGCCAACGGCAGCGCGGCCAGGAAGCCGAGCTGGTTGCTTTCGAAGCCGTGATGCTCGCGCAGGTAGCTAGGCAGCCAGGTGATGCAGAAATAGAACGTGGCGCAGTTCGGCATGTAGGAGAAGCACAGCAGCAACACGTTGCGCTGCCTGAGCAGTCCGCCCCAGTACGCGAGCCCTGAAGGATGCGCCACGACGGGCGCGCGGTCCGCGATGATGAGCGCGCGCTCGGCTTCGTTGGCTTTCGGGTGGTCGGTGGGCTCATCGCGGAACCATCTCGCCCAGGCGAAGACCCACACGAATCCGACGCAACCGAAGGCGAGCAGGATCGTGCGCCAGCTCATGAAAGGCAGCAGCGCGTTGACGGTGAACGTGGTCAGCGCGGCGGAGGCATAGGCGCCCGCGAAGAAAATTCCTTTGGCGGTGCCGCGCTCGCTGAGCGGCACCCAGCGCGACAACACGCGCGCCACGCACGGAAAGGCGCCGGCTTCGCCCGCGCCGAACAGGAATCGCGTGATGAGCAGCGAGACGTAGTTGAATGCGCCGGCGGTCATCAGCGTGAATATCGACCACCAGCTCACGATGCGCGTCAGCACGGCACCCGCGCCGTGCCTGTCGGCCCAGCGTGCCGTGGGAATCTCGAACAGGGCGTAGGCGAGGATGAACGAGGTGAAGACCCAGCCCATCTGCGCGTCATCGAGGCCGAAGTCGCCGGCGATGTGCTGCTTCATCGCGCCGATGCAGGCGCGATCGAGATACGTGACCATGGCCAGCGTCACCATGAAGGCGATGACGACGTATCGGGCGCGCGTGGCGCGCTGTGGTTCGCTCAAGAAATCCCCCTTCGATGCGCTTCTATAGCATGAGGGGGACGGTGCTATCTCAGGAATTCATCCAGCGCACTATTGAACTCCGCAGGCTTGTCGAGGTGAATCCAATGGCCCGTACCGAGGACCACCGTGTGCGACACGCCCGGCACCACGTTGTGCAGGCTGAGCTGCGCGTCATTTCGAGGCGTGACGATCGCGTGTTTCGGACCCGGATAACGGCGCAGTGATTGCGAAGAGTCGATCGCGAAGGCTTCCTTGGTGAGCTCCTTCGCGGCCTCCCGGGAGAGTTCATGCAAGCCCTCGAGCAATCGCCGTTTCACTTCGGCGCGCGAGTCGATGAACATCTGCTGGTTCCAGAACTGCTCGACGACGGCGTAAGGATCCTGGTCGAGCGACTGGTAGATCTGCTGGATCTGCTCGCGAGGAATCGCGCCGGCTGCCGGCGGCGGGTCCACGAGGACCAGTGACTGCACGCGTGGCGCATGCAAAGCCGCGTATTCGATCGCAATGGCGGCGCCCATGCTGTGACCCACGAGTACGAAGCGGTCGAGCTTCTGGGCGTCGGCAACCGTCCCGATGTCCTTCAACAACTCCCCGTAGGAATAGCGTCCGGCTACTTGCGGTGAAGACCCGTGCCCCCGGAAATCGAAGGCGATGGCGCGCCGGTGACCACCCAGGTGCGCCAGGGCTTGGGCCCAATGAGAGTGGTCTCCCGCAAAGGAATGCGCAAACACGATGGGTACGCCACCCGCGCCGCGGGTGTCGGTGGTCAATGGCTCAGTCATTCGCAGAACCTGCCCCAGGCGCTGGGCGGAAATCTGTCGGCCAAATGAGCTGTTTCAACCGGATTTTCCGCTTCTAGGAGTAACGGGGGTCAAAGCCCTGTTTGCGGAGCACCCGATGCGGATTCGAATCTTCTGTTTGCTGGCGGCGAGCGTGCTGTGCCCGAGTCTCGGCGCCTGTGTGTTCGACGGTGGTGACCCTCCATTTGCGCTGCTGTCGGCCGAAGATTTGTCTGCGGGACGGACGTTCTTCATCGGCGGCCGCCTGGAAGGGGCGACCGGGGTGGTCACTCTGCAGAATTCCAATGGCCGCACCCTGACGTTGATCCGCGATGGCGCCTTCACCTTCGACACTCAGATGGTGCCGAGCGCCCTTTACAACGTCACGGTGGCCGTACACCCGGAGTCCCAGACCTGCCGGGTGGCGCATGGCTCGGGCACGGTCGGAAGCGCCGATATCCGCGACGTGACGGTGGTCTGCACCTCCAACGCCTACCTCTGGGCGAAACGGTAAGAAGTCTCGGTTTGCATGCGAGCTCACCGCAAGGTGATTGCCGAGCCCGCAAGCGCGGGCACACACTCGCGCGTCGATCAAGAACAAACGGCCCGAAGCGCTCGCAAGAAGCGCCGGGCCGCAAGAACTCAGGGGATCCGTTGACATCGTTCTCTTACCTGCCCGCCGCGTTCACGACGCTGTTCTTCCTCGCCGCGAGTCTGCTGCTCGGCTACATGTAGCCAGCCGCTACCTGCGGCAGGTACGTATAACGTGTCGGCGCGCAAGGGCACACCATCGACCCACGATGGCGGCATAGGTCCTTTCTTACGAGCACAGGCGATACCCCGTCAGTCCTGGGCATCCCAGGCCTGAGTAAACTCGCGGGCAGCGGCCAATCGCTGCCCGTTCTTTTTTCATGAAGTCGACTTCCCTCATTTCCCTGATCGCCGTGGCTCTGGCAGGCATTGGCACTGCGTTCTGGTTGAGCGCCAAAGAACCACGCAAGCCCTGGCCGAAGCCGACCCCGCCGCCACCGGCGTCGCCCGTGTACACGCCCTCCAAGGAACGCGCGGCGACGGTCGAGGAAATCGAGCAGTCGGCGCGCTCTCACAATGATCAGCTGGAGCTCGCGATCGCGAGTTCGCTGGTGGCCAGGGACCCGCGGCAACGCGAAGCGGCGTTCACGTTCCTGTTGCCCGAGCTACTCCAGGTCGAGCCGAAACGTGTCGTCGCATTGGTGGCGAAGCAGGAGCGCGGACCTGTGCGCGAGCTGCTGCGCGACGAGGTTGCGCGCGTGTGGATCCAGACGGATGAGCGCGCGGCTGTCGAATGGATGAAGTCGCTGGATGAGTCCGAGCGCAGGTCCACGGCAAACGTCGCCGTGGCGGCCATCGCGTGGCGCGATCCGGCCGGCGCCGCCGAACTCGCCGAGGATCTCGGGATCGGGCGTGCCGCGCGCAAGTAGCTTGCGCAGCGATTCTCTACGGCTTCCGTAGCGCGTTGGCGTCAGCCTGGGTCGTTGAGCCAGTCCAGCGGTCGATCATCGCCCTGAGCGCGGCGAGCGAGAATGGTTTCGCGAGGTAGTCGTCCATGCCCGCCGCCACGCAGGCTTCGCGATCGCCGGGCATGGCGTTGCCGGTCAACGCCACGATGGGAACTCGCGAGCCTCCGGCTTCCGCGACGCGAATGGCGCGTGCGGCGGCCAGCCCATCCATGACGGGCATCTGACAGTCCATGAGGATCAGGTTGAGGGCGGGATCGGCGGCGGCCGCGAGCACGCCCTCTTGGCCGTTCGACGCCGTGGTGACGTGGAAACCCAGCATGTCGAGCATCGCGCGCGCCATTTCCTGGTTCACCGCGTTGTCTTCCACCACGAGCGCGCGACCACGCGAGCCGCTCTGCGGCAGCACGCGCACGTGCATGCTCTGCGCGGTATCGGCCGGACCGGCAGCAACGAGATCGGGAATGCACAGCGGCTTCACGAGGCTGCGATTGACGCCGGGCGGCGGAGTGGCGTCGGCATCGGGAGGCATGAGTGCGATGACCTCTACCAGGCGCGGGGCAGCCGCAGCGCGCAAGTTGCTCACCGCATGTTCCAGCTTCGCGGCGGCATTCGAGTCGATGATGAAGCGGACGCGTGCGATGCGCGGACCAAAATCCTGCAGTGCTGCGACGGCGCTGGTCCAGGAGTCCACACTGATCACGTGTGAACTTTCCATGGAAATGGTGTCGCAGACCGCGCCGCCGATGACCGGATGCAGGCCGATCACGATCGCGCCGAGATCGTGGGCGGGCGTCACGATTGGCGGCGCAAGGCGCGGAACGCCGACCGGAATGCGGAACGAGAAGCGGCTGCCGCGCTTAGGTTCGCTGGTGAGTCCCATGGTGCCGCGCATGAGCTCGACGAACTGACGGCTGATCGCGAGGCCCAGGCCGGTGCCGCCGAACTTGCGGGTCACGCTGCCGTCGGCCTGCTCGAAAGCCTCGAAGATGCGCTCTTGCTCTTCGGGTGCGACTCCGATACCCGTATCGGTGACGGAGAATTCGAGGATCGCTTCCGGGCCATCGCCCGGGACAACGGTCACGGCTAACAACACGGCGCCAGTATCGGTGAACTTGAGGGCGTTGTTGACCAGATTGCCGAGCACCTGGCGCAGGCGAATGGGATCGCCGTGAATCGTCGCCGGGATCCCGCGCGCAATATGGGCAGCGATCTCGATCCCCTTGTCATAGGCGCGTGCGCCAAACAATCCGATCACCTGCTCGAGCTCGCGGCGCAGTTCGAAAGGGGCGCGGGCGAGCTCGAGCTTGCCGGCCTCGGCCTTCGACAGGTCGAGCACGTCATTGATCAGCGTGATCAGCGCTTCCGCGGACGTCTTGAGCGTGCGCACGAAGCGGCGCTGCTTGGCGTCGAGCGCAGTGTTCTCGAGCAGCGAGGCCATGCCGACCACGCCATTGAGCGGCGTACGCAGCTCGTGGCTCATGTTCGCGAGGAAGCGTGATTTGGCCAGCACCGCGGCTTCCGCCGAAATGCGCGCCTTCTCGAGGACTTCGGCGGTGCGCTTCTGCTCGGAGATGTCGGTGACGACCGAAGCGATGCCCGTCACGGCGCCGTCCTCGGCGACCAGCGCGGTCTTGGCGACGATCACGTCGTAGTCGGTTCCATTCATGCCATGCACGATGGTCTCGTAGCGCACCGCGCGTTTGGTCGCGAGCACCTCGGCGTCCGACTCCTGTTGATGGGCGGAGGTCACCCAGTTCGGATATGCCTCGACGCGCATTCCGATGATGTCCTGTCGCGCAATGCCCATCATCTTCTCCCACGCGGCATTGACCAGTGTCACACGCTGGTCGGTGTCTCGCAGGACCACCGGCAGTGGCAGCGTCTCCAGCAAGTCGTGCATGACGCGCAGCGTGTTGGACAACGCGCGCGCGAGTTGTTTGCGCTCGGTGATGTTGGTGTGCGTGCCCGTCATGCGAGTCGCACGGCCTTGCGTATCGCGCTGCGTGACGTTGCCGCAGGCCTCGAGCCAGACCCAACGTCCATCGGCGTGTTGCACGCGATGCTGGGCCTGGAACAAAGGCGCGTTGCCCCGCACGGCTTCGCGTATGGCCGCGCTGAGGTCCGCAAGATCCTCGGGATGCACCCGGCTAAGAAGATCGTTGAGCGGAATGACCTCATCTTCCCGGTCGAGACCCAGGAATCCGAAGTAGGTGCGATCAACGAAAATATGGTCGGTGGTGAGGTCCCATTCCCACGGGCCCACATCGGAGGCCTGCAACGCGATCTTCAGGCGCTCGTCGACGATGGCAGGCGCTGCCGGTGATTGCTCAGCGTGATCGAGGAGCGCAAGGAAGCCGTTGCGAAGCTGCTTCACATCGATTGGAACTTCGGCGCGCAGCTTCTCGACCAATGCATCGAACTCGGCATCGGAGCCGACGCCGAACGCCTTCGACAGCTTTGATTTCAGATCCCGATTCACAGATTTCCTGCGCGCACAGCGCGACCTCAGAACGCTCCAGTCCTGTAGCAGATGTCGGCCGGAAAGGCGATTACTGAGCCTGGGCCGTGACTGCCGGCCGCTCCGAGATATGGACTGTGGACCTGCTCACATCAGGAAAACTAGGCAGGTTTCCACCCGGTGCCCGCGGGATATCCGTCAGATCACTCGACTTTGAACGCGATCACAGAGTTCTTGAAAAACGTCGGCACGTAAACCGTCCGCGTGGCCGGATCCCAGCCGATGTCGGCGGTGCTGGTCTGCACGGCCTTTCCGTCGAACAGCAGTTCCTTGGAGCCGTCGGCGCTCACGTACCAGACTGCGCCACTCCACACCGACACGAGGAAGTCGCCGCCCCCAACGTTCTCGAGGCCGTCCGTGCCGCCCGTCATGCCATCGGCCAGCACCTTGAGCGACTTGTCGGGCTCCACGCGATTCAGGCTGTTGTTGTCGAGCACGTGCAGCGCGCCGTCATGCACTAACAACCCGTTCGGTCCTTTGAGCACGGCTTCGTCGAGGTACACGCTGGCCTTGCCGTCCTTCACGACATACACCTTCTTTCCCTTGGAGTCGGAGACGTACAACGTGTCTTTGTCGCCCGCGACGAGGTCGTTGAGCTGGATGCCGTCGGGAATCGCGATCTTCCGCTTGATCTTCGCCTTGTTGATGTCGATGACCACGACGCCGCCGATATCGGCCGCATACAGCCACTTGCCGTCGGCCGAGAGTGCGAGGCCCTTCGGACAGTCGAGCCCCGTGACCCATTCGGCGGCGATGACCTTGCCGTCCAGCCCCAGCTTGGCGATCGAGCCTTTGCCATCGGCGGTCCACGGCTCGCCATCGATGTTGGAGACGTACAGCACCTTGCGCTTCGCGTCGAAGCGGACAGATTCGGGCACCTTGAGCGCGGCTTCGGATTCCCACAGCTTGGTGAGCTTGTGCTTGGCGGGTGCTTGAGCGGCGGCGGAAGTCGCGAGCAGCAAGGCGCCCAGACAAGTACCAACACAGCAAAGATAGTTCTTCATGGGAGCGCGTCCGGGGGTGGAAGAGACGCGAAGTATAGTCGCGGCGCTTTGCGCGTCGCCACAGATTGCCTATGCTCGCCGCATGCCCGTGACGACCTTGTTTGCCACCCGTGTCTACTCCAAAAGTCTAATGCGGCGAGGCACGGACAATCTCAACGCGCGCCTGCTGCGCGAGTGCCGGGCACTCAGCGAGGAAGATGGCGCCGGCATCCACTGGTCGGCGACTAACTATCCCGGCGGATACACCTCCTACAATTCGCTGCCGCGCATGCACAAGATGTCACCGACGTTCGCCGCGCTCGAGAAGCGCATCGACGCTCATGTCCGCACGTTCGCGCGCTCACTCGATTTCGACCTGGCCGGGCGCAAGCTGGCCATGACGGATTGCTGGGTCAACGTGATGACGCGGCAGGTGGTGCATGGCCTGCACCTGCATCCGCTGGCGTCGCTGAGCGGCACTTATTACGTGCGCACGCCGCGTGGCTGCTCGGGATTGAAATTCGAAGACCCGCGCCTCGATCGCTTCATGGCGGCGCCGCCGCGAAAGGCGCGCGCTCGCCGGGAAAATCGCGTGTGGGTGACGCTGCCGGCCGAGCAGGGAAATCTGGTGTTGTTCGAGAGCTGGTTGCGACACGAGGTGGCGCCGAATCCCACCGAGGCCGAGCGCATCTCGATCTCGTTCAACTACTCGTGGTTCTGATCAGCCGAATACCTGGTGCAGCGCGCGGCTCCACGCCGGGAAGTCGGTGAGTCCGACGAACACGAGGCCGGTGAATGCGCCATCCAGATGCGCATCGTGATTGATGTTGTCGCGCCGGTTCTTCGACGCCCACCAGCTGTACGCCACGTAGCCAAAGGCAAATACCACGGCCGGAATCGGCAGGGCGAAGTACAGGTAGAGCTTCTGTGTCGGGTAATAGACGATGTACGCGAACAGCACCGCGAGGATCGCGCCCGATGCACCGAGCGCGGCGTAGTTGGGATTGTTGCGCTGCTTGTAGATAGTGCCGAGGCTGCTGAGCACGAGCCCGATGAAATACAGCGCGAAGAATTTCGGCGTGCCGATGCGCCGCTCGAGCGCCGGGGCGAAGAAGAAGAATGTCAGCGAGTTGAACAGCAGATGGCCGAAATCGCCGTGGATGAAGCCACTGGTGATGATGGTGTCGTACTGCTTTCGGCGCAGCAGCCAGTACGGCCGCAACAGATTCCGATCCATCAGTGCTGGCGCGACCCACAAGGCCAGCGCGCTCATCACCAGGATGGCGCCGAGGATGAGGACTGAAGCGGGGGTGCGGTCGAAGTCCATGGAATCAGTGCACAGGCCTTGTCAGACCGCGATCCTCGAGCCACTCCCCGAGTCGCTGCGGCCAATGCCGGATGCTGACGTAGGTCGAGCGCTGGCCCATGTTGAACGCATGCTTGCCCTGGGCGTAGATGTGGGTCTCGATGGAAGCGCCGGCATCGTGATATTTGCGAGTGAGGTCGAACATGACGTCGGCGACATATTCGTCGTCGGCCGCGCCCAACAGGAAGAGCGGCGGCGCGTCCGCCGGGATTTTCGGCGGGATGCCCAGCGGCCCCGGGTAGATGAGAATCTGGAAATCCGGGCGCGCGCTCACACGCTCGATCGGATCCGTGGATTTCGCGTCACCGGCGACGGGTGGATAGGCAACGAGGGCTGCGACCTCGCCGCCGGCGGACCAGCCCATGACGCCGACGCGGTTCGGGTCGACGCCCCATTCCGCCGCACGCGCCCGCACCGTGCGCATGGCGCGGCGAATGTCTTCGGCGGTGTTGTCGAGCGTGTATTTCGAGCCTGGCTCGCGGAACAGGCGGTATTTCAGCGCGAACGCGGTGACACCGAGGCTCGCGAGATACTGGGCGGGCTCGACGCCTTCCGGATTGAAGACAAGCTCCCGATGACCGCCGCCGGCGGCGACGATCACCGCGGTTCCGTTTGCCTTGCCGGCCGCCGGCAGGAATACGGTGAGCGATGGATTGTGGATGTTCTTGAACCACCAGTCCTGGTGCTGCTCGGGTTCGAGGCGCCGGGCCTCGAAACCAGGCGCGCCCTTTTCCCACAGCGGAATGACTTGCTGGGCCTGCGCAACGGCGCAAGAGCCTGACAGCGAGAGTATGCAGACGACGAGTCGTGGGGCTGGCATGGCCGCGAACCTTGCCACAATTTCCACGTCAGCGTCTTGCGCCTGCAAACAGGTAGCCCGTGGCTCCTTCCTTCTCGCAGCGCTCGATTGGCACGGAGCGTAGTGACCTCGGTGCCTCGAGCAGCGCGTCGATGTTGAGTTTGAGGTCGGTCGGGACCTTGTCGGATCCTTCCACGGATACCAGCCGCACCTGGTCGCCGAACTTCTCGAACGTAAGCTTCTGGGAAATCTGCGTCGGGCCCGCGGCGCCCTGCACGATCGTATCGAGGGCCAGCGTCCAGGCGTCTTCGCGCGGTGAAGTCCACGTTCGCACCGCATTGCTGGACATGCGATTAGTGGTGAGCACCGTTCTCAGTGAATAGCACGACCCGGTATGTTGGAGGTCCGCGCCCGCGAATTCGAGTGCGGTGAAATCGCTCGACGGCGAATCCTCTTTCGATGTCAGGTGGTGGATGAGGTAGCCCCCGGCGATGACCAGCATCATCGCGGGCCCGGCGAGTGCGCGCATTCAGTCCTCGGGAATCCAGATTTGATTCTTCGGCGTCAGTGTCTGCACCGCATCGCTGCGCGTACTCAGGAATACCAGGTCGCCATCCTCGATCCCCACGATCGACTCATCACGAGTCTCGACGATCTGCCATTCGCGGAAGTCATCGGGAGTCAAAGGGATCATGTCGGGGTCGTAGTACGGCAACGTCTCGACATACGTGGCCTTCACCGTGGCGGACTTGCGGTCATTCGCCAGGCTGATGTCCATGGACTTGCGCTCCAGTCTGTACTGGCGAAGGCGCGCGAACTTGCCCGCTTCCGAGCAGAACAGCTTGCGGTTCATTTCTATCTTCGAGGGCGGGTATCGATCCTGGTAGCCCTGGAAGTTGACGCTCAGCGTGAAATTTTCGCCACGCAATCCGCAGATTGTGGGAGCGAAGCGCTTGCGCGCCGCGTCGTCCGCCTGGTCGACGAACTCGATCACGTCCTGTGTGTGCAGGGTGCGAGAGCAGCCGGTGAGCAGCACGGACAGGGCTAACAAGATTGCGGCGAGAAGCGGGACACGCATCGTGCCGGATTGTAGGTTGGCGCCGACTGGCGGGGAGGGGGACATTCCTCATTTCCGCGTTCCGAAAAAAAGCCCCGCAGAGCGGGGCTTGTTAGTTCATCGTCGTCGACTTAGGTAATCGCTGTCAGTCGATCGCGTCGACTACACGGACTGCAATAATTCCGGCTGGGACGTTGGCGGCCTTGCGGCCTCCGGCTAAACATATAAGCCCGCGTGTCGATCCACGCCTTGATCGTCCTCGCCAGTAGCCATAACTAAACTACCGACTGAACCCGTGCCCGTGAGCAAATCCCGAGTTTTTCTGTATCACTGAACCGTTGTGTTCTCCGCGCATCAATTGCTGATGCAGTGCAGAACCCGAAAACGCCTCGCAATCCTTACAACCTCGCTAACAACCTTGTATTCAGCAACTTAGCGAGGGATCAGGGACTACGCGAGACCGAATCATACGCCGAATCTTCCTCGCCACAATGTCTCAATCGCGCGACAGCGGGCGTTGTGTGAGGTTTATCGACTGATATTTCCGGGGCTGAAGTGACCCGCATCCCGAATTCGGTCAGCGGCGCAGGTGCACGGTGAAAACGGCACCCGAGGCGTCCGGCAAATTAGCCGCCTCGGCGGTTCCTCCATGGAACTCGGCAATCAGCCTGACGATGTAGAGCCCCAGGCCGAAGTGGGGGCGCCGATCGCTTTCGACGCGCGACTGCCATAACGACTCAAACAGTCGGGTGGCCGCTTCCGGGGGCAGCGGCGGGCCCGGATTCGCCACCGACAGCTCTGCCGTGGGTCCATCCGTGTGCAGAATCACGGAGATCGTGGCGCCATCGGCGCTGAAGTCGACGGCATTGTCGATGAGCTTGTCGAGCATCTGCACGATGAGGTCCGGCGCTCCCGTCATTTCGACCGCTTCGGAGGGGATCTCGCCGCGAAACTGGCGCTGGGGGAAGGCACTGCCATAGGCATCTACCGCGGCGCGCACCAGCGCGGCCAGGTCGAACCGCTGACGCTCGCTGTGCGCAATGGCCTCCTCGACGCGCGTGGCGGCGCCCATGGCCGTTAGGATGGCACCCAGGCGTTCACTGCCTTCGCGGGCGCGGGCGATGTAAACCTTCGCGTTTTCGCCCATGCCACCCGACGAGAGGCTCTCGGACTCCAGGTTTTCGAGTGACGAGCGGATGATGGTCAATGGCGTGCGGATCTCGTGCGCCAGTTTGCCGGCGAGGGTGCGCAGGTAGCCCGTGTATTCGTCGAGCCGGCCCAGCAGGGACGAGAAGCTGCGCGACAGATCGCCCAGCTCATCCTTGGCATCGGCCTCGGGCAGCACGCGCGAGAGGTTGCCTTCCCGCCCCAGTGCCGTTTCGCTGGCTGCCCCCAGCCGCGAGATGCGCAGGGTCATTCGCCCGGCGAACCAGAATGCCGCAACCACCGCGAACAGCGTGACGAACACGGTCAGGTTCAGGAGGCGGGTGAGCGCGCGATCTCGGAGCGTGAGCCAGCGGTCGGCAGTCTGGGCGAGCTGAATGACGCCGAAGACCTGACTGCCGTCGGCCGAAAAGATCGGCGCCGCCGCGGCGACGATGACGCTGTTCTCGTAACGTCCGGCGAACAGCGCGGTCTCCGGTTTGCCGCGCGCGACGCGGGCGGTGAGCTCTTCGCCCGCGCGCTGTCGTTCAGCCTGGGAGACACGGCGCGGCAATGCATTGCCATCGAGAAACAGCCGGTACATGCGCGGCAGAAAGCCCCGCATGCGGGTGTAGTCGCCGGGCAGCGCCGGCGCATCGAGTCGCGTGAGGATCGCGCCGCTCGATGACGCCACCGTGAGCTCCACTCCTGGTTGCGCGAACTGGCGCAAATGGTCGCTGAGATCCGGCGAGGCGGCGATCAGCCTGCCCGTGGCACGCAGGTCGGCCACCTCCAGCGTGCCGTAGCTCGAGCGGGCCGAGCCCCGTCGATCGCGATCGTCGATGAGCACGCCGATATGCTGGCCGAGCAGTGACAGCGGAATTCCGATTTCCACCACGTAGCCATCGCGCGCGCGCTGCCACACCGCTTCGATGCGAGGTTCCTCGACTGCTTCTTCGCGGCCGTATTCGCGGGTCTCGATGCGGCGCGCGACCAGCGCGCCGGTGCCCGTGCCGCTGAAGAACAGTTGTTGCTGTCCGCCGCGTTTGTCGTCGAAGGCCAGCCAGAGGCGATCGCCGATACTCTCCGAATCGAGCGGCCGCAGCAGTGACGCATCGAAGACCATCTTGTCGTCGCGCACCAGCAGCGCGAGGTACAGCCAGCGCTCGTGCGTGGCGGCCAGCAGCCGCAGGCTATCGCCGCGGGGACCGGCCACGCGAATCAGGTTGCGCGATTCGGTGTCCCATTCGTCGGCGCGGCCATCGATGAGCGGCGCGCCCGAGAGCACCACCGGCGTGATGTCGCGCGGGTTGTGGCTGCTCACCGCGGGCAGGGAATCGTCGCGAAACAGCAGTTCCTGCCGGCCCTTGAGCGAGCCGGCGATGGTGGTGGTCACGGCGAGCAGCGACTGCTGTTCGCTCTCGCGCAATACGGTCTCCATTTCACGCGCGTACTGGCAGCCGGCCCAGGGCAGCGCGAGCGTGGTCAGCGCCAGCAGCAGTAGTTTGGTGCGCAGCCGGAACCCGGATATGGGCCCGATCCTGATGAGCTCGGAGATGCGGCTCACGGGTGGCTCGTTCACTCGACCCAGCGATAGCCCATGCCGTACACCGTGTGCACGGCGTCGAACTTCTCGTCGACCACCTGGAATTTGCGGCGGATGCGCTTGATGTGCGAGGTGATGGTGTTGTCGTCGAGCACCACGTTCGCGGCATCCATGAGCTGCTGGCGATTTTTCACATGTCCGGGATGCTTGGTGAGCGCGTAGACGATCCAGAATTCGGTCAGCGAGAGCAGCACGACCTGGCCGTTCCATTCCACCGACATGCGTTCGCTGTCGAGCGTGAGGGCGCCGCGGCGAATCACCTGCTTTTCCTCGGGCGGGCGGCGCAATGCGTCGACGCGGCGGAACAGCGCGTTCACGCGTGCGATGAGGTGGGCGAGTGACAAATCCTTCGTCAGGAAATCGTCGGCGCCGAGACGCAAGCCCGATACCGCGTCGAGCTCGCTGTCGCGCGCGGTGAGAAAAATGATGGGCAGCTCGGCCGAGAGCCCGCGCAGCTCACGGCACAACTCGAAACCGCCCTCGGGTTCGTCCTCGAGCGAGATGTCGATGACAGCGAGGTCGGGAAGGCGCGCGGCGAATGCCGCCATGGCTTCGCGGCGATTGGGATAGCCGCGCACGGCATATCCCTCGCGTGCGAAAGCCGCGGCGTAGTTGTCGCGGATGGCACGTTCGTCTTCCACGATGGCTATCGACTTCTTCATAGGGAGCGAAGTGTAAGCGAGCCGGGCGAGCGCCGGTGACACGGCCACATTTGGTCACTTTCGGTCCTTGGCGTGCCACCAACTCATCACGGCATGGCCGGTAGTCGGGCGCGGAATGGGCATCAGGCCAGAAATACCGAGGACGCCACCCATGAACGAGCACCACCGGACATATGCCACCGAAAAATTCGCCGCCCAGCCCGGCGAGCGCTGGCGTCGTTTTCTAGAACGCGTCGGCACGCGCAGCAACGATTTTGGCACGCGGCTCGCACGCGCCCGCTTCGTCTATCTGCACCGGCGCGAGGTCGCGACGCACTGGTTGCCGCTATGAACGTCGCACACGGGCGACTCATGAACGAATCGCCGGGTACCGGCGAGGAACGATGCGACACCGCGCCGGATCGTCGCGAAAGCGAAGACGGTCAGTCGATCTTCTGGGTGTGGTTTGCGCTTGGTGTACTGATGTTCTGCTGGGTTGCGGAGGCGACGATGTGCGCGGAACGGGGGTTCTAGCGCCGCGGACTCTCAGTCCGCGACGGGCGCGACACTGAGCGCGTGGACCCGCGATCGCTGCGCTGCCGCCAGTACCTGGGCCACCCGTTCATAGGGAGCACGCTTGTCGGGGAGCACATTGACGCTGGGCGGGTTCGCCATCTGCGCAAGTGCTTCGAAACGAGGCATCAGCTGTGCGATCGAGCCCACATGCTCGTCGTTCCAGTACATCTCGCCCGCCGAGTAGATATGCACGCGCACCGACTTCGGTGGCGGAACAGAGCGGCCCTATGGCAAATTGAGTTTGACGGCATGCGTGGCGACCGGCAGCGTGATGATCAAGATCACCAGCAGGACGAGCATCACGTCGATCAACGGCGTGACATTGACCTGCGGTTCGGCGACGGCAGAATGACCCGACATGTTTCACCTCATGGATGAATCAACGCGAGCGAGCGCACGAACGGGTTTGTGCGTGGGCGGCTTGTCGTGAGAGCCGATCGCAAGGTTCGGGATTTGCCTCCCGAAGCAGTCGCGCTGCTCGGCGAAGGCCGGCTCGGCGAGGCGATCAAGTCGGTGCGGAACTCCGAAGATCTCAGCCTCAGTGAGGCCAGAAACCGCGTCGATGCCTACCTCGGACAGGAGCCCATCCTGCGTGTGCAGATTGAAACGCAGCGGCGCAATACGCGCCGCCGCTACTTCTTCTGGTTCCTGATCGTCGACCTCGTCATCACCGCCGCACTCATCTACTGGTTTCTCTATCGAGGCCCCGCCTGATGCTGTTGATCGGAATGTTCGATTCGCCGTTCGTGCGGCGAGTGGCCGTCACGCTGAAACTGCTGGAAATTCCTTTCGAACACGGCAACTGGTCGGTGGGCAAGGACTTCGAACGCATCCGCGAATTCAACCCGCTGGGTCGCGTACCCACGCTGGTACTCGCCAACGGCGAAAAACTTTTCGAGTCGGCTGCCATTCTCGATTACCTCGACGAGCTCGTCGGCGCGGAACGTGCGCTGCTGCCGGCGCGCGGCGCCGAGCGTCGTACGGCGTTGAACCTCATGGCCATGGCGACGGGCGCGGCGGAAAAGGGCGTATTGCAGGTTTATGAGGGCGTGTTTCGTCCGGAGGCGAAGCGTCACCAACCCTGGCTGGATCGTCTGCGGCTGCAGATGAACGCCTCGCTCGGGGCTATCGATCGCTACGCGGGCGAGCGTGGAGCCGCGCAGTGGCTCGTCGGTAAGCGCATGACTCAGGCTGACATCACCGCCGCCTGCGCTTTTACGTTTCTCAACGACACTCTGCGGGTGGCTGTGGACGCCGTCATGTTCCAGTCTCTCGCGACGCTCGCTGCGCGATGCGAAGCGATGCCCGCTTTCCAGGAAACCCGCGTGCCGTTCTTCAGGCCGAATAGCTAGCGGGTGCCGCCCCGCGTTCCCGCGTCTCAGCGCTTAGAACGCGCTGATTCCGGTCAGCTCGCGACCGATGGTGAGCTGGTGAATGGTCTCCGTGCCTTCGTAAGTGATCACGCTCTCGAGATTCAAGGCGTGGCGGATGGGCACGTACTCGGCGCTGATCCCCGCACCACCGAGCATGTCGCGGCAGTCGCGCGCGATATCGAGCGCCATGCGGCAGTTGTTCCACTTCGCGAGTGACACCTGCGCGGGTTGCATCGCGCCCTGATCCTTGAGCCGTCCGAGTTGGTGACTCAGCAACTGCGCCGTCGTGATCTTGCGTGCCATCTCGGCAAGCCGCAGCTGGATGGCCTGCGTGCCCGCGAGCGGCCTGCCAAACAACTCGCGCGTTTTCGTGTAGTCGATCAATTGGGCAAGACAGGCCTGCGCCGCGCCGATCACTCCCCAGGTGATGCCGTAACGCGCCTGCGTGAGACAGGACAACGGTCCTTTGAGGCCTTTCACTGCGGGCAACAGATTGGCCTCCGGCACGACGACATTGTCGAAGAACAGCGCCGAGGTGACCGATGCCCGCAATGAAAACTTGCGTTCGATCTCCGGCGCCGCGAAGCCCTTCATGCCCTTCTCGACGATGAAGCCGCGAATACCGTCGTCGGTCATCGCCCAGCAAATGCACAGGTCGGCGATCGCTCCGTTGGTGATCCACATCTTCGAGCCGTTGATGACCCAGTCGCCGCCCTTCTTCTTCGCGTGGGTCTTCATGTTCGAGGGGTCCGAGCCGCCGTGCGGTTCGGTGAGTCCGAAGCAGCCAATCTTGCGGCCGCGCGCCATATCGGGCAGCCATCTCTGCTTCTGCTCGTCATTGCCGAAGGCATAGATCGGATACATGCACAGCGAGCTCTGTACCGACACGAAACTCCGGATGCCGGAGTCGCCGCGTTCGAGTTCCTGGCAGATGAGCCCATAGCTCACGGCATTGAGGCCGGCGCAGTCGTATCCCTGGATCGACGACCCTAACAATCCGAGATCGGCGAGCTCCGGGATGAGCTCATTCGGAAAGTGATGGTTCTCGAAACAGTCCTGGATGATGGGCAGAACCTTCTCGTCGACGAAGCGGCCGACCGAGTCCTGCACCATTCGCTCGTCCTCGGTGATGAGGCCGCGAACGTCATAGAGATCGAGGGGATTCAGCATCCCGCGATGATACGTCAGTAGGAAATGCCGAGCCGGCGGTACAGGTGCCCGAGCAGCCATATCGGCCCGATGAGCAGGAACTGCAGGTCCTTGAAGAATGAGGGCCGCTTGCCTTCAATAGCATGTCCGATGAACTGGCCGATCCAGGCGACGACGAAAATCACGAGGCTGGTCAGCCACAGCGGCCAGGCGAGCGTGTCCAGGAATCGCACGATGAGGGTGAGGACGCCGAGCCCCACCGCAGCGCCGACGCCCAGGGCGATCGACAATCTGAAGTAGTAGACGATGGCCACTGCCATGGTGATGGTGGCCCAGTTGAGCCAGGGTGAAATGCCGGCGAATGCCGCAGGCACCGGGATCGACCAGAGAAAGCCGATGACCGTGAGCACGATCGCCGGCACGCAGATGATGTGCAGCAGCTCGTTGCGTGGGTTGCTATGGCTCTCGCCATACTCCCCGAACCACTGCTCCACGGTGCGCATGGCGCGGAAAGCTACGCCGGCACCCATTCCTAAGCAAGAACGGCAAGAATGCGGCACCAAACAAGGAAGGACTGGAGCCCGCATGCCGCTTATGCAGCGAATCATGAAGTTTGTCGCCGGCAGCGGAATGTTGCCCGACGGGAGGCTGTTAGAGCTCTATCCGCCCTTCATGCCGATGCGCATCAAGGTCCTGGAGGTTTCGAACCACTGGCGCACGGTGCGGATATTGCTGCCGCTCAACGCGCGATCGCGCAATCCGGGCGGCGTCATGTTTGGCGGTTACCAGGCTGCACTCGCGGATCCCATCGCCGCACTGGCGTGCGCGCGGGTTTTTCCGGGCTACTCGGTCTGGACCCGCGCAATGTCGATATCCTTCGATCATGGCGGTACCACTGACCTCGAGATGCGGTTTACGCTTACGCAGGAACAGGAGAATGACATTAGGATGCAGCTCGAAAGAAAGGGTCGCGCCACGCCGACGTTCGAGTACGGCTATGTCCGCAAGGATGGTGTGCGCTGCACGGTCATTCGGAACACCGTTGCCATACGTCCGCGCGGCTATGAGCGCGCGACCACGCCCCCGGCCTCATCCGTAGCCGTCGATTGAGAACTGGCTCACAGAAAACTGGTTCATTCGGCGTTCAGATGCTCGCCGCTATGTTTGCCCGACGATTCAGGAGAACTGCATGAATATGAATATTGCTCGCACCACATTGTTAGCCCTCGCGGCCGCCATCACGATCGCGGGTTGCCAGACCACCGACGCCTACACCGGCGAAAAGAAGGTGAACAACGCCTCCAAGGGCGCCGGCATCGGCGCGCTCGCGGGCGCTGTCATCGGTGCTGCCACTGGCGACAATTCCAAGGAACGCCGCGAACGCGCGCTGATCGGCGCTGGCGTGGGCGCCCTGTCTGGTGCCGGCATCGGCGCATACATGGACAAGCAGGAAGCCAAGTTGCGCGCCCAGCTCCAGGGCACGGGCGTGTCCGTCACGCGCAGCGGCAATGACCTCATCCTCAACATGCCCGGCAACATCACGTTCAAGACCGCGAGCGCGGATCTCAACGCGGGCTTCTACAAGGTGCTCGATTCGGTGTCGCTGGTCCTCAAGGAATTCGACAAGACGCTCATCGACGTCGAAGGCCATACGGACAACGTCGGCGACGACAACTACAACCAGAACCTGTCGGTGCAGCGCGCGAGCTCGGTGGGCAGCTACCTGCAGTCGCATGGCGTGAACAGCCAGCGCATCGTCACGCTGGGCGCCGGCGAGAGCCGTCCGGTCGCCTCGAATGACAGTGCCGAGGGTCGCCAGCAGAATCGCCGCGTAGAGCTCAAGCTGCAGCCGATCACCGCAGGCTGATCTCCCGCAGACGCGAAAACGGAATGGGCGGCGAGCCAGAGGTTCGCCGCCCATTTTCATTGAACAGAACGAAGCGCCTAAACAGGCTTGGGTTTCACCCCTGAAACAATAGGCACATGCCAGACCGCGTAGTGATCCGGATTGAGGATGCTGGCGATGATTTCATTGAAGTGCTGCCTCACTTCCGCAGCGGGGAATTCCGGCGTTGCCAGCGCATTCACGTAGCCGTCCCGCCACGCCGTAATGATGTCGGCGAACACAGCGCGCGGCACCCGTAACGTGTCCACGACCACGTAGTCGACGCGCACGTCGACCAGGCTGGCTTCGCGCAGCAATGTCCAGGCACGCCGGCCGATGCGCGAATCCGTGCCCGTGCGCATCGAGAATTCCACCGGTCCCTTGCGCCAGAAAATATCGGGATCGAGTGGCCCCGACATCATGTGGATCATGGAGTAGTCCTCGGCGAGCACGTGCACGCGGCCGCCGGGCTTCGCGACGCGGACCAGCTCGGCCAGGATGCGGTCCACGTGAGGTACCGACTGGATCATGTGGCGGTTGGCGACCAGGTCATAGGTGTCGTCTGGCTGCTTCAGGTGGAACGCATCGCCGATTTCGAACTGCAAGCGTGGGGCGAGGGCGGCATGCCGTTCACGGGCGTGGGCAACCGATGCCGGCAGCAGCTCCACACCCAACACTTGTGATTCGGGCAGCAACTCGGCGACGCGCGCGCTGAACTCGCCCGTGCCCGCGCCAACGTCGAGCACGCGCGCGTTGCGCGGCAGCCGGTAGAAATTGAGGAGCGATTTTTCCTGCGGCCAGATCGCCTCGATCTGCGCCGCCAGCGTGCGAATCATGGATTCGTCCGCCATCTGCTCGCCCTGGGGATTGAGTGCCGATTTCGTCATGGCGAAGGATTTATCCACGTCCCGGAGAGTTGGAGCATTACAAATACTAAGCATCCAAAAAGAAAAAGCCCCGGTTCATCGCCGGGGCTTCAAGTTTGAGTCTGAACGGGCGTTTCAGGCCGTCATCAGGCCTCGCAGTTTCTTGATGGCATTCGCCTCGATCTGGCGTACCCGTTCGGCCGACACGCCGTACTTCTCGGCGAGGTCATGCAGGGTCACCTTGCCATCGCCCGTCCAGCGGCTGACCAGGATGTCGCGCGCGCGCGCATCCAGCGTCTTCATGGCCGCCTGCAGGCGATCACCGGTGCTGTCGTCCCACTCCGCGTTTTCGATCTGCACGGCGGGATCGGCATCCGGCGCGGGTAGATAGGCCGCGGGCGAGTAGGTTTCATCGCCATCTTCGCTGCCGGCATCGGGCACCGGATCGAACGAAAGGTCGCGCGCCGCGAGGCGCTTCTCCATTTCGGTCACTTCGGCAGGCGTCACATTGAGATCACGCGCAACCGCCTGGGTCTCCTCGTGGGAGAGCCACGCGAGGTTCTTCTTCATCTTGCGCAGATTGAAGAACAGCTTGCGCTGGGCCTTGGTCGTGGCGACCTTGACCAGGCGCCAGTTGCGCAACACGTATTCATGGATTTCGGCGCGGATCCAGTGGACCGCGAACGACACCAGGCGCACGCCGACCGCGGGGTCGAAGCGCTTCACTGCCTTCATGAGCCCGACGTTGCCTTCCTGCACGACATCGCCGAGCGGCAGGCCGTAGCCCGAGTAGCCGCGCGCGATGTGCACGACAAACCGCAGGTGCGACAGCACGAGCTGGCGGGCAGCTTCGAGGTCGCCTTCATTGCGGAAGCGAACGGCCAGGGCGGCCTCATCCTCGCGCGACAGCACGGGAATGCGGCTCACCTTGTCCATGTAGGCGTCGAAACTGCCTACTGGGCCTGAAAGGACGAAATCGTTCTTGCGGGCAACAATTGCGGTCGCGGTGGCGGTCATCTGTACGAAACCTCCTGGGGCGATCTGCCTATCTCGATGTGCCGGGATATTAGCAGTCGGGTGATTAGAGTGCTAAGCACCCACGGAGTTCCATCCCCCGAAGGGGGTACCAGATCGATAAGTTATTGTTCTAGAAGGGACCGCTCAGGCGCGCGGTTCGATCTGCCGGAGGTGCCGGCCGGTCGATATCAGGGCTCCGAGCCACCCGAGACCCGCGCCTGTGGCGATCAGGACACCCAGGTCACGCCGGTTCAGGCCCGTTAGACGGAACTGGCCGCCGTACTGGGCTGAGAGGTCGCCAACCGCCTGGTCGAGGTAGGCGAATCCAGAGGCGATGATCAGCGCAGCCAGTAGCGCGCCCCCGAGGCCATAAAAGATGCCGGTGTACAGGAACGGTCGGCGTACGAAAGCGTTCGACCCGCCCACGAGTTTGGTGACTTCGATCTCCGGTCGGCGCTGCTGAATCTCCAGCCGGATGGTGTTCCCGATGACGGCGAGCACACCCAGCCCCAGCACGCTCACCACCACCCAGAGCATCCGCCTCAGCACGTCGAGCAGTGCATGCAGACGGCGAACCCAGTCGAGATCGAGCTGCACGATGTCGACTTCCGGGAATGCCGCGAAATAGCGTCGCAGTGATTCGACCTCTGCCGGGCCACTGGCATTCTTCGCGGGGCGCACGACCAGGTGGTGCGGCAGTGGATTCTCCTCGAGTGCCGTCAGCGCATCGCCGAAGCCCGACGCCTGCTTGAATTCCTCCAAGGCTTGGTCGGCCGTAGTCACGGTGACCGACTCGACGCCCGCGCGCATGCGCGCGCTCTTGGCGAGCTGCTGAACCCTTTCGATCGGAGTGCCTGGCTTGAAATGCACGCTGAAGTCGACGGCGTTGCTGAAGTCGCCGGTGGCATCGCGCAGGTTATTGACGACGAGCGCGAGGCCCGCCGGCAGCGCCAGCGCCACGCCAATGACGATGAGCGTGAGCGTCGTGGCAAGCGGCGCACGCACCAGCCGGCCCAACGCACCGAACAGCGCCTGCAGGTGCCGCGTGCCGTAGGAGGAGATAGCGCCGCTCACGTGATCCCGCTCATGTGTGGATGTCGGGCAGGTCGGCAAGCTGCGGGGCCTGCGCCGTCATGCGTGAGGCGTGCGCGGCCCGGAAAGTATCCGCGGCGAGGCGGCCGCCATCGAGGATGATTTCGCGCTGGCCAAATTGTTCGACCAGGTGCGGGTCGTGCGAGGCAATCACGACCGTGACGCCGACTTCCTGGAAGCGCTTGAAAACGCGCATTACTTCCACGCTCAGGGTCGGGTCGAGGTTGCCTGTGGGCTCGTCGGCGATCAGCAGTTGCGGCTTGGAGATCACCGCGCGCGCGATACCCACGCGTTGCTGCTCGCCCACCGAGAGCTCGAGCGGTGAGGAGCGCTCCCGCCCTAACAACCCGACCTGGTCGAGCGCGGCCCGCACGCGCCGGTCGACTTCCTTGAGCGGTGTTCCGGCCACGACCAGCGGCAGCGCCACGTTGTCGTAAATGGGGCGGTCGACCAGCAGCTTGTGATCCTGGAATACCACGCCGATGGCGCGGCGAAACGCCGGAATCCTGCCGGCCTTGATCTTGCCCGTGTTCTGGCCGCTCACCGTGACCGTGCCCCGGCTCGGACGCTCGAGCAGCGCGATCAGCTTGAGAACGCTGCTCTTGCCCGCGCCCGAGCGGCCGGTGAGGAATACGAATTCGCCGGGCTGGATGTTGAAGCTGACGCCCGCGAGCGCCTCGCGGCCGTTCGGATAACGCTTCGCGACGTTTTCAAAAGTGATCATGGGCGGTGATCTTAGCCTGCAGCCACGCTGTTCCCGGAGACCAGCGCGCTCGCGAAGGCGCGCGCGTCGAATTCACCGAAATCCTCGGCCTGTTCGCCGACGCCGATGAAGCGGATCGGCAGCCCGAGTTTGCGTGCGATGGCGATCACGATACCGCCCTTGGCCGTGCCATCGAGCTTGGTGAGCACGAGACCGGTGACACCGACGGCTTCGTGAAACTGCGTGGCCTGCGTGAGCGCATTCTGTCCCTGGTTGGCATCGAGCACTAACAAGACCTCGTGCGGCGCCGAAGGTTCGACGCGCTGGATCACGCGCTTCACCTTCTTGAGCTCGTCCATCAGGTGTGACTGGCTGTGCAATCGGCCGGCCGTGTCGATGATGACCACGTCCGCGCGCCGCGCGATCGCGGCCTGTACGGCGTCGAACACCACCGCTCCCGGATCCGCGCCGGCCTGCTGCTGGATGATGTCCGCTCCCGAGCGGTCGGCCCACACTCCGAGCTGCTCGATGGCCGCAGCGCGAAACGTGTCGCCTGCCGCGAGCACCACGTGCTTGCGCGCATCGGCGAAGCGACGCGCGAGCTTGCCGATGGTGGTGGTCTTGCCGGAGCCGTTGACGCCCACCACCAGCAGCACGAAGGGCTTCTTGTGGAGCTCGAGTGGCTTCTGCGATGGCAGCAGGATGGCGGTGATCGCGTTGGTCAGCGCCGCAATCAGTGCATCGACATCGTCGAGCTCGGCGCGCGCTACCTTCTTGCGCAATTCGCCGAGTATGTGCTGCGTGGCGTCGACGCCCACATCGGCGGTCAGCAGGCGCGTTTCGAGCTCATCGAGGACTTCGGCATCGATCTTTCGGCCGGGGACGAGGTTGGCGAGGTCATACGAAAGCCAGGAACCCGGACGATTGATCTTCGCGCGCATGCGCGCGATGAAACTTTGCTTGGCGGGGGGATTCTCTGCCATCAAAAAACCTTGTGAAAAAAAGAGCGGCCCGAAGGCCGCTCCTTTGTTTCGGAACCTGCGTTGAGTCTACTGCGGCGCGAGTATCGCCGAGTTGGTGATTGTAATCTGCAGGCCGCCGGATCCGAGGAATTGCGCGAGCTGCGTGCGCGCCTCGATGTAGGACGGGAGCGTCTGGGGTGCAGGGCTCGGAAGCGCGATCGTGCCGTGTCCGCCTTCCGTGAAGCGTGTGAGGCCACGCGCACCGGTGGCGCTCGCCAGCGTCGCCGTAATGGTCGGCAAGCCCAGCAGGTTCGCCAGTCGCAGCGTCGAGGAATTGGGAACCGCCTGATCGGTCGGCCGCGTGGTGTCGCCTGGCGTGCCCTGGATCATCTGCATGAGCGTCGGCTTGGTGGCCCAGTTCGCCGCGTAGTTGCAGCCGTCACCGGATTCCGCCGCGGCCTGCGCGGCATGCACGAACTCCCAGTAGATGGAGGTTCCGGGCGGGAATCCCGCGGCCGCGAGACCGTTGTTGAGGACGGGTGAATAGCCGGGCGACTGGCGCAGCGTCTCCATGATCCCGCAGCCGGCCGCGAACAGCGACACGGACTTGACGCTCGCGACCGCCAGCGGCGTTCCCATGTACGCGCTGCCGATGATTCCGCCCAGCGACCAGCCGAAGAAATGGATGCGCGTGGGATCGATGTCCGGCGTGGCGTCGCCGTCGAGGTCCAGCGTCGGTACCGCGCGGGTCAGCGCGATGAGGTTCGCCGCACCCTGGCGCAGGTTGTCGCGCGCGGTGAGGAGGCTCGCGAGATTTATGAAGTGCTGGCCGGACGAATCGGGAACGCCATCGGGGCCCGGAGCGGTCGTGGTGTTGTTCACGTAGTCCACGTTGAACGTGGGTTCGCCCACACGGTAAGCGGTGGGAATGCCGGGGTATGCGGGCCCCATGGGATTCGTGGGCGAGAGCGCATACAGCGGATCGGTGGGCTGGATGCCGTGCAGCGGCAAGTCGATGCCGACGATGACGAACCCGGCCGCCGCGGCGGCATCCGCGATGAGCGCGAGCGTGCCGCGATCTTCGGTGATGCCGTGCTGATAGATGACGATGGGCCATCCGGCAGCAGGCTTGGTGGTTCTTGGCACGCCGACCAGCATGGGCACGGTCAGTTGCGCATTGACGCGCGGGAACGGATTGAATCGCGTGAGGTTGAACTCACCCTTGGGATCGGCGAGCCCCGCGGCCGCGGGCGGCGGATTCGCCGCGCGCCACCACTGCGTGATCGGCTCGGTGCCGGTGCCGCCGTTGGCCGGCGAGATCGGCGGGCTCAGGTAGTAAGGCAGCGTGATCGTTGCGAAGTGAAGGTCCGCCAGGTTCTGGCCGCCCGTCACGATCGCGCCGGTCGGGATGACGGGGGCGGGCAGCACCGCCGTGGCCGGCGGCGGGCTGGCCGCGACCGAGGCGGTGATCACGCGCAGAACGGTGTCGATCGATTGAGTGGTGAAGCTCGCCGACACGACTATCGTTGCCGGGCTCACGCCAGCCGCACCCGCCGCGCCGAAGTGCGCGCGCGCCAGATTGCACAGGGCATTGAGCCGCGCATCGGTGATCGAGGCGCAGTTGCCAGCAGGCGGATTCGCGAGCGCGGCCGACTTGATTCTTGCGTAGTCCGCATCGGCATCGATGGGCGCGCCATTGGCTGCGCGCAGCGAGTTGGTCACGAGCACCAGGTAGCCGATGTCGCGAGGACGCGTTGCGCCCGGCGGGTCATTGTTCGCGAGCAGCGGTCGCAGTGGCACGATCTGCACGAGCGTGCCTTGTGCGTCGATGTTGGGCGCAGTTTCAACCGTGTAGTCGACACCTTCTACCAAGACCCGGCGAACCGGGCTCGAGGTGGCTGGGAAGCCGATCGTGGCCTTCGTGGCAGGATCGACGTGCACTTCGATGAGTCGTATGCCCGCGGCGGTGGTAGTGAGATTGATCGGCGTGGAGAAGCGCAGCTTGATCGGCGCCTGCGTGGAGAATCCATCGAGCGCGTTGACCACGGGCTCCGTGACGCCACTCGGGAGGCGCAGGTTCGCGGGGAAGAATGCGCTCGAGGGCACGTTCAACGTGCCGTCGGTGGCGACACCGGGAGTCGGCGTGAAATAAGCGTCGTGCGGGTAAGGCAGGATGCCCTGGTTGGGCTGGAACAGCACGCGGTTGGGCGACAACGTCGCCGTGGCAGGCGGAGCGAGATTGCCCGTCGTCGGGTCGGTCGGCGTAACGTCGGGTGGATTGTCGACGGAACTCGAGCAGCCCGCCGTCACGATGACAGCCAGGGCAGTGGCTGCAATTAGCCTCTTCATGCGTTCGCTCCTCGGAATTCTGTCTGGAAGAGTCGGTCGCATTCCCTCGCCGTGCAGAACGATGCGCCGAGCTTGTCGTATTGGGACGGTAGCGTACGCTTGGGCCCCAAAAGGTGGCAAGCCGTCGCCGTTGACCCAACATCATTGCCAAAACCCGGAAACAGCGGAAAAAGTCGCGCCGCCGTGAGCGCCAATGACGCAGGCAGTGGTGCACGCAAAGCGAGTGCGCGTTCACGAGTCCTGCGCATCATCGCCGGGCGACATCGCGGGCGGCGACTGCAATTCCCCGCCGGGGTCGAAATTCGTCCCACGCCCGACCGCGTGCGGGAAACCCTGTTCAACTGGCTGCAACCGCGCATCGAAAAGGCGCGCGTACTCGACCTGTTCGCCGGCAGCGGCGCACTCGGGCTCGAAGCCCTGTCGCGCGGCGCATCGCACGTGACGTTCGTGGAGAAAGATCGACGCGCGGCCGCGGCCATCGAGTCGGTGGCACGCGAGTGGGGCCAGGAAAATGCGCGCATCGTCTGCGCGGGCGCGCTCGAATGGCTGGCCGCTCGAGGGAGCGAAGCTCCTTTCGATATTGTTTTTCTCGACCCGCCGTACGATTCGAAACTGCTCGAATTGGCGGCGGCGGCGCTGCCTGACCGCCTCGCCGCCGACGCGCGCGTGTATGTCGAACGCCGCGCTCGCGATCCGCTGGCGACGTTGCCGGGCGGCTGGAAAGAGCTTCGGGCGGGACGCGCAGGCGAGGTCGGGTATCATCTGTTCGCCACATGAAACGCAGCGCCGTCTATCCAGGAACCTTCGACCCGATCACCAACGGCCACCAGGACCTGGTGCGTCGTGCGGCGGGCGTCTTCGAACGTGTCATCGTCGCGATCGCGTCGAACCCTAACAAGGCGCCGATGTTTCCGCTCGAGAAGCGCGTCGAGCTCGCCCGGATGGTGCTTGGGGACATTCCCGGTGTCGAGGTGATGGGATACAAGGGCCTCACGGTCGATTTCGCGCGCGAGCATGGTGTGCAAGTCGTGGTGCGCGGCCTGCGCGCCGTGTCTGATTTCGAATTCGAATTCCAGCTCGCCAACATGAGCCGGCACCTGCATCGGGATCTCGAGACCGTGTTCCTCACGCCGCAGGAACAGTTCACGTTCATCTCCTCGACGCTGGTACGCGAGATCGCGATTCTCGGGGGTGACGTGAAGGAATTCGTTCATCCGCTGGTCGCGGTCGAACTGAAGAAGATGAAGCGGGTCTGATCGGGATGACGCAGACCGCAGCACGCGCCAGGCGTGCATTCACGATCGCCCTGTTTGTCCTCGTGGCGGTGCCGCTTCAGGCGGCCACGCCCGACACGAAGATCCCCGCGGCCGGCCCCGGACACGCCGCCATCGCCAGCGCCTATCCACTCGCGAGCGACGCCGGCAAGCAGATCCTCGCCAAGGGCGGCAATGCGTTCGACGCCGCTGTCGCGGTCGCCTCCGCGCTGACGGTCGTCGAATCCTGTTGTTCGGGCCTTGGGGGTGGCGGGTTCTTCCTGCTTCGGCGCGCCAGCGACGGCCACGAGGCGATGATCGACCTGCGCGAGATGGCGCCGGGCGCTGCCACGCGAGACATGTTCCTCGACAAGGACGGCAACGCCGTCGCCGGTCTTTCGCGCGATTCCGCGCTCGCCGCAGGCATTCCGGGCGAACCGGCAGGCCTCGTCTACCTCGCGAAGAAGTACGGCAAGTTGCCGCTGTCGGTAAGCATGGCGCCGGCCATCAAGCTCGCGCGCGATGGGTTTCCCCTCTATGAGCGCATGCGTGGCGCGGTTTCATTCAAGAAGAGCGCGTTTCTGAAGACCGATGATGCCGCACGCGTCTTCCTCGACAACGGCGAGGTGCCGGCGATCGGTTATCTCATCAAGCAGCCGGACCTGGCGAACAGCCTCGAGCTGCTGGCCACCAAGGGCGCCGACGGCTACTACAAGGGTGCATTCGCGAAGAAGCTGGTCGCCGGCGTACAGAAGCTCGGCGGCAACTGGACCGAAGCAGACCTCGCCAACTACAAGGTGGTGGAGCGTGCGCCCGTGGTCGGTCACTACCGGGGCGCCCGTATCGTGTCGGGATCGCCACCGACCTCGGGCGGCATCGCGCTGATCGATGCGCTCAACATCCTGGAAGGCTTCGATCTCGACAAGGTCGATACCGTGACGCGCACCCATCTCATCGTCGAGGCGATGCGTCGAGTGCATCGCGATCGGGCCGTGTATCTCGGCGACCCCGATTTCGTCACCGTCCCGGTCGCGCGGCTCATCAACAGCTATTACGCGGATGGACAGCGCGCATCCATCCGCATGGACAAGGCCACGCCCAGCGCCTCGTTGCCGGGCGTCGATTCGGCGCCGGCCGGCACCCAAACTACTCACTTTTCCGTGATCGATGCGCGCGGCAACATGGTCGCGGCGACACTGACGCTCAACTTCTTCTTCGGCTCTGGCCTCATGGTGCCCGGAACCGGAATCCTGCTGAACAACCAGATGGACGATTTCTCGGTGAAGCCCGGCGTTCCGAATGGCTTCCAGCTGATCGGCGCGGAAGCCAACGCGATTGCGCCCGGAAAGCGACCGCTGTCTTCGTCGACGCCCACGTTCGTCGAAGGACCGAAGGGCCTCATGATCATCGGCTCTCCGGGCGGCAGCCGCATTCCGGGCATGGTCATCCTCGGCACGCTCGGTTTCCTCGAGGGAAAGACGGCGCAGGAGATCGTGAGTGCGCCGCGTATCCATCACCAGTTCTCGCCCGACGTGCTCGAGTTCGAACCCGGTGCGCTCAATGACGAGGAGCGGTCGCAGCTCGAAGCGCGCGGCCATGTGCTCAAGGAAGGCTCGCGCAAGTGGGGCAATACCCAGATCGTCACCTGGGACTACAAGAGTGGAAAGGTTGAAGCCGCATCGGATCCGCGCGGCGTCGGCGAGGGAATGGTCTACTGAGGAGTCGAGGTTCTACTTCGCACGTTTCCGCGCGACCCGTTTCCTTTTTTTCGCGACGGGTTTCTTGGGCACCTTCTTCTTCTTCACGATCTGTATGCGAGTCGGCGTGGCCGGCGCGGGTAGTTTGCCCTCGCGATGCAGGTCCACCGCGCGCCACAGATACCAGGCCGCCACCGAACGATAGGGCGCCCAGCGCGCGCCGTACTCCGCGAGGGCGCGCGGCGTCGGCATGCCGCGCAGCCCATACGCCAGGCGAAAGCCATTGCGCACGCCGAAATCGTCGACAGGCAGCACGTCGGGACGGCCGAGGCGGGACATCAGCATCATTTCCACGGTCCATCGGCCAATGCCGCGCACCTGGGTGATGCGCTCGACGATTTCGTCATCGCCGAGCGTGTGCAGGATTTCCGAGGGCGGCACGACGCCATCGAGAGTCTTGCGCGCCAGGTCCTTGATGCTCGCGATCTTGGCGAACGACAGGCCCACCGCGCGTAGCTTGTCGTCCGGAGTGTCGAGCACCATCTCGGCTTCGAGCATCGCCGCGCCCATTCCATCGACGGCGTACAGGCCGACGAAGCGGCCGAAAATACTTTCTGCCGCGGTGCCATTCAGTTGCTGATGGGCGATGGCGCGCGCCAGCGAATGAAACGGAGAATGCTGGGCGCTGGTGGAGTGCGTGAATTTTCCGGCGGCGCGGATCACATTCGCAAGAATCGGGTCGACTCTGGCGAGGCGTCGCTTGAATGCTGTGAGCTCGGCGGCAGTACAGATGGATGCGGGAGTATTCATCGCTGGCAGTTTACACACCAGTAGGTAGAGCGCCCGCCCTGGGTGAATTGCTTGATTGGTTTTCCACACACGCGGCACGGTTTCCCCGCGCGCTCGTATACATAGAGCTTCTGGCGGAAGTAGCCCGGGTTGCCGTCGGCGCCGACGTAGTCGCGCAGCGTGGTGCCGCCGACCTTCACCGCCATGGCCAGCGTGGCCTTGATCGCGCGCGCGAGCCTGGCGCATTCAGCGCGCGTCAAACTACGTGACTGGCGTCGCGGACGAATGCGCGCGCGGAACAACGCCTCGCTGGCGTAGATGTTGCCGACGCCGACGACGAGGCGCGAATTCATGATGAGCTGCTTGATCGCAACGGCACGCCGGCGCGTGATCTTCCAGAGATATTCGCCGTCGAAGCCATCCTCGAGCGGTTCCGGCGCGAGACTCTTCAGCAGAGGGTGCATCGCCGGATCGTCGACGGTAAACAGCAGGCTGCCGAAGCGGCGCGGATCGTTGAATCTCAGCGTCACGCCCGAATCGAGTTCGATGTCGATGTGATCGTGCGCGATGCGCGGCGTTTCCGACGGCAATACCCGGACGCTTCCCGACATACCGAGATGCAGGATCAGCGTGCCTGCATCGGTCTCCAGCAACAGGTACTTGGCACGCCGGCCGGCGCGGCGAATCGCATGCCCGGCGACCGCAGCGATCATGCCAAGGTCCACCGGCCATCGCAGGCGCCGGTCGTGCACCCGCAGCATCGTGATGCGACGGCCAACGACATGCGGTTCGATGCCGCGGCGGGTGGTTTCGACTTCTGGTAGTTCGGGCACGTGTAGGACGAATGCGACTCGACGCAAAATCAGAGCGACTGGTCGCTTTACGTTGCAACGTTTCAGGCGATTCGTGCGTCTATATAGGCACGAACGATTGTGGGTGGCGGCGGGACCCTCCTGCAAGAGACCCAAGTGAACCAGCTCCTACCCAGAGCTCTCACGATTCCGCCGCCACCCCAAGTTCTGACTGCTGTCAAAGCCGTGGGCGCTTTGCCAGCCGCCAGAACCCACAATCGTTGAACCATTGCTTGTGGTGAGTGTTGAGTAGGCAATAAAAAAGGCCCCGGCGGGAAACCACCGGGGCCTTTTTCGCAAGACGGGTCGGATCGAATTACTTGATCTTCGATTCCTTGTAGTCGACGTGCTTGCGCACGACCGGATCGTACTTCTTGACGTTCATCTTGTCGGGGTGCAGGCGCTTGTTCTTGGTGGCCACGTAGAAATGGCCGGTGCCGGCGGACGACAGCAGTTTCACTTTTTCACGCATGGCTTAGACCTTCTTGCCTTTGGCGCGCATGCCGGCGATGACGGACTCGATTCCGTTCTTCTCGATGGTGCGCAGACCGCTGGTGGAAATTCGCAGGCTGACCCAGCGACGCTCACCCTCCAGCCAGAAGCGCTGGGTGTGCAGATTCGGCAGGAAGCGGCGGCGCTTCTTGTTGTTGGCGTGGGAGACGCGGTTGCCGACAGCAACGCTCTTGCCCGTGACTTCGCAGACGCGGCTCATAAATTTCTCTAAAAATCAGTTAGTTAGCTAACGTACGGCAGGGTTAAGGCCGCCGAAAGGGCCGCCTTTATACCAGCCGGCCCGGAGTGGAGCAACTTCGTCATCACCGGGCTGTGATGACCCTGTCGCCCGAGACCAGATCCACCGCCAGGATAAATTCCGCATTTGAGGTCACGAACGCGAGCTGCTCGGGGAAATCGGCGGCAATCCGGCTCCAGATCCCGTAGATCCCCGGTCCGCTGCCCCGCATGGAGTCGTCGTCCAGGTTGTGGCCGCTGATGAAGGACCGGTTGCCAGTCAGCAGGTCGATTTCGATGACGGAGTTTGAATAGCTGCTGGCCGCCAGCGCGCGTCGCGTCGCGGGATTGATGGCGAATGAATCTGCATACGCGAGCGAGGGGCCGGTACCCACCGAGGCGTTGGACGAGACGACGGTCCGGGTCCCGGTCGTGGTGTCGATGCCATAGAGGATCCCTTGCGCATCCATCGCGATGAGGCGCTGGGGCTGGCCCGGTGCGTTCTCGAGCGCCATGGCATTGAGCCAGCCGAACGAAGGCGTACCGCTCGCGGCGTCCGCGACGGCCGGACCTTTGGTTCCCGTCAGCACGTCGATGGGCATGACCCGCGACTGGCTGGCCGTGACGATCTCGTCGATCAGCAAACGTCCGTTCGCGGCGTCGAGCGGTAGTTCGGGGTGCGGCTGGTAGGGAATGACGGCGGTCGACAACAGAGTAATGACCCCGGTACCGAGATCGCCCGAGAACAAGCGCGTGGTACTCGATACTTCGCCCGTGAAGAACAGCCGGTTGGCGGGAACACCCGGGCGTGTGTCGTACTGCAGGTATTGCGGCGTGTAAGGCGGGCCACCATTCGCGTGTTGGGTGGCAATGATGGCGCTGCGCGCGCCCGTCGCGAGATCCACGCGCACCACGGCGCCCAAGGCATTAGTGATGAGTGAACGCGATCCCGTGGAGGTGTCGAGCAGGACCGAGCCGCCGGCGAGCACGGGCCCGGTGCCGACGTTGCTGTCGGCGAAGCGGCTTTGCTGGAGGGTGGCGAGGTCCGTCTGCACTACGTTCGCGCGCGGATACATGGCTGTGTAGAGCCGAGCGTTGGCGGGATTCAGTGTGAGCGCTGTGGATACCTGGTAGCTGGTGCTCGTGCCGGTCACCGCAAGCAGCGTGCGATTGCCGTTCGCCAGATTCACGGCCAAGAGCTGGTTTGGCTGCCCGGCCTGATAGTTGCCGATGAGTGCGCGGTTGTTGGCCGCGTCCAGAACGATGCCCTGCGGCGTATCAATCGCCGGGCCGCTGCCCACAGGTGACGAAGCAGGCAGCGCCGACGAAAACACCGAGCGATTTCCGGTAGCGAGGTCGACCGCGACCACTGCGTCGAGATAGGTGTCCGTGACCAGCAGCCGCGGCGCTGGTTGCGAGGTATCGAGAACCATGGCGTTGGGACTGATGAGGGACGGGCCACTGCCCTGGTGGAATGCGCCACCCGAGATGACGGTGCGTGCGCCGTTGGCGAGATTCACCGAGAACACTGCCACTTCGGGCCCGCCGATCGAGGTCGAATACAGCGTCGTGCACGGGCTGTTGCAGGTGGTTCCGGCAAAAAAGGTGGTATCCACATCGAAGGCTGCGGTGGGAATGACGGTGCGATTGCCATTAGTTAGATTGACCGACAGCACCTCACCGCCGCCGAGCGCAATGGCGCGGTTGTTCGTGGCGTCCACCGCGAGGAGGTTGAAATTTCCGGCCGGTCCGCTGCCGTGCGTCGCGTCCGACAGTATCGTGGCGTGGCCATCCGATGCGCGCAGGGCGATGATCGCGGCGCGCCCGTCGTCGGCCGTGAGAACACGATCTTGCGCACCGTCCCACGCCATGCCGTGCAGGCCGCTGAGCACAATACCGCGATTGGCGACCTGCGCCGAAGCGGCGTTGGAATTGGTATTGCCGAAGTTGTCGGTCACGCTCACGACGAGGTTGTTGTCACCCGTGGCAATGGGCACCAACGCCGACCAGTGCGCGAACGCGTCCGTCGAGTTGGCCGCGACGCCATTCACCGTGACGCTGGTGATGGTGTGTGCGTCACTCGCGGTGCCGCGTACGTGCAGCTGGGTCGCCTCGGTGTAAGACACGGGCGTCGGGAACACTATTTGCGCCGAAGGCTGGGAAGTGTCGACCTGCCAGCTGAACGACGCGGGGGTGGCATCCACGTTGCCCGCGGCGTCGATCGCGCGGACGTTGAATGTGTGGGCGCCACTCGTGAGTCCACTCAGCTGTCGAGGGCTGGACGCCGCTGCATACGCGCCGCCGTCGACACTGGCTTCAAACGTCGCATTCACTTCCGAAGCGAAAGTGAAGCTGGCGGTGGCGGAGTTGCTGTTCGCGGCCGGCGAACTTCCGATGGTGGTCTCAGGCGGTTGCGAGTCGACGGTCCAGCTAAAGGCGACGGGTGTCGCGTCGATATTGCCGGCCGCGTCACGCGCGCGCACGTTCACCGAGTGCGCGCCTTCCGCGAGGTTGCTCAGCGTGAACGTGGCCGCCACGGCCGCATACGCGCCCCCGTCCGGGCTTGCTTCGAACGTGGAACCCGACTCCGTTGAAGACGCCGTGAAAGCGCCATTGATCGAGTTGCTGACTGCCGCAGGTGTCGCCGTCAGTGTCGTGTCCGGGGGTGTGGTATCGACCGGCGGTGGCGGAGGAGGCGGGGGCGGAGGGGAAGGCGGGCTTCCGCCACCACCACCGCACGCTGTCAAAACGAGTGCGCAACACACGCTGGGCCAACGGCCCGACAACGATGACGACATACTCCCCCGCGGCGTTCGGATTTCTCTAATTCAGATCTATCTGCCGCAAGAGTCGCATGGATGACGCAGGTCGTACACAAGGGCCAGGGTCAGGCAACCGCAGGCGATGTCAGGCTTCTATAAGAGTCCACGCTCCGCGAACGACAGGCAGCTGTTGTCGCCGACGATGAGATGATCGAGCACGCGGATATCGATCAACGCCAACGCATCGCGCAGACGGCGCGTGATGAGCTCGTCCGCCTGGCTGGCTTCTGCCACTCCCGAGGGGTGGTTGTGCGCGAAGATCAGCGCGGCGGCGTTGTACCGCAGGGCCTGGCGAACGACCTCTCGCGGATGAACGCTGGCGCCGTCGATGGTGCCGCGGAACACTTCCTCGAAATGGATGAGGCGGTGCCGGTTGTCCAGGTGCAGGCAGCAGAACACTTCGTACGGGCGATCGCGCAGCTGAGCCGTGAGGAATTGGCGCGTGGCCGCGGGCGCATTCATGGCGGGGCCCGCGCGCAGCGCCTCGCAGTAGTGACGGCGCGCGAGCTCGAGTGAGGCCATGAGGGTTGCGTAGCGGGCCGGCCCAACCCCGCGCAGTTCGAGCAATGCGATGGCGTCGGCGGTCAGGAGGCGGCGCAGGCTGCCGGAAAAGTGCCCGAGCAGATCACGCGCAATTTCCAGCGCATTCGCACCGCTTGCTCCCGTGCCCAGCACCACCGCGAGCAACTCGGCATCCGACAACGCGTGCGCACCGCGGTCGATCAGGCGCTCGCGCGGTCTTTCGCCGCGCGGCCACTGGTTGATGCTCGTGTTCTCGTTGCGTGCTGGCTGATCCATGCACTAATCATGACCAGCGCGAGACAGCGGGCGCAGTACGCAAAGCTGCGTGAAGTGGGAGATAAGGGCACCGGTCGCCCCGCCCGCGGGATACGGCGGCGGCGGCGAATAAAACGACGAGACTCGCCCGGCGTTCATAAGTCACTGATTCAAATAACATTCGTGGCTCATAACCACTCGGACTAGTGGGCAAGCAATCCCGACTGGTACAACTCGCGCCCGCTTCCGGATAATCCCCCGCCATGCATGGCAAGCGCGTATTACTCGGCGTCACGGGCGGCATTGCCGCCTACAAGAGCCCCGACCTCGTTCGACGTCTGCGTGAGCAGGGCGCCGAAGTGCAGGTGGTGCTCACGGCCGGCGCGCGTGAGTTCGTGACCCCGATGACCTTTCAGGCCGTGTCCGGCCGCGAAGTGCGCAGTGACCTCTGGGATCCGGAAGCCGAGAAAGCGATGTCGCACATCGAGCTCGCCCGTTGGGCGGACTTCGTGATCATCGCGCCTGCGACCGCCGATTTTCTCGCGCGCCTAGCTACCGGCCAGGCCGACGACCTGCTGACGACGCTCTGTCTCGCCACCGCCGCGCCCATCGCGCTGGCACCGGCGATGAATCGCGTGATGTGGGCGAATGCCGCCACCCAGGCCAACGTGGCCACGCTGAAGTCACGCGGCGTGCATGTCTGGGGACCCGGTGAGGGCGACCAGGCCTGCGGCGAAGTGGGCGCCGGCCGCATGCTCGAGCCGACGCAGTTGGCGGCCCATGTCGCGAACACGCTGGCGCCGAGCGGCCCGCTCTCCGGCAAGCGGTTGTTGCTCACCGCCGGTCCGACCCGTGAACGAATCGATCCCGTGCGCTTCATCAGCAATCGAAGCTCCGGAAAGATGGGCTTTGCGGTGGCCGCCGCCGCGCGCGAGGCGGGCGCCGAGGTCACCATCGTGTGTGGCCCGGTCAATCTCGCGACGCCGCCCGGCGTGCATCGCATCGACGTCGAGAGCGCCGCCGACATGTTGGACGCGGTCATGAAGAACATCGACGGCGTCGACATCTTCGTCGCAACGGCCGCGGTGGCCGACTATCGGCCCGCGTGTCCGGTCGAATGCAAGATCAAGAAAACTTCCGAGTCGATGGATCTGAAGATGGAGCGCACCGTGGATATCCTCGCCACGGTGGCGGCGCGCGCATCACGGCCGTTCGTGGTGGGGTTCGCGGCGGAGACAGATTCCGTGGAACAATACGCGCGCCAGAAACTCCTCAAGAAGAACCTCGACATGATTGCGGCCAACGAAGTCGGACACGACAAGGTATTCGAGAAGGACGACAACGCGCTGCTGGTCCTGTGGCGCGATGGTCGCCGCGAGCTGCCGCACGCGCCAAAGGTGGCTCTCGCGCGTGATCTCGTCGCGCTCATCGCCGAACGCTACAAGGAACGCGCCACGGGCCCGCGTCTCGCGAGTCTGTCGGCATGAATGCGCAGATTTCCTCGATCCACGGTGACCGTGCGCTCAAGGTCCGCATCCTGGATGCGCGCATCGGCAGCGAATATCCGTTGCCGGCGTACGCCACGGCGGGCTCGGCCGGCCTCGATCTGCGCGCGTGCATCGACGCGCCTCTGATCCTCGGTGCGGGAAAAGCAGAGCTCATTCCCACGGGCCTCGCGATTCATCTCGATGATCCGGGGCTGGCCGCAGTGATCCTGCCGCGCTCGGGTCTCGGTCACAAACACGGCGTGGTTCTCGGCAACCTCGTCGGGCTCATCGATTCCGACTACCAGGGCCAGCTCATGGTGTCGTGCTGGAATCGCTCGGCGACGGATTTCACCGTGCAGCCGGGTGAACGCATTGCGCAGATGGTGATCGTGCCCGTGGTGCAGGTGCGGCTGGAAGTCGTGGAAGATTTCGCGGCGTCTTCCCGCGGCGCTGGCGGCTTCGGCCACACCGGCACGCGCTGAACGCGCCTCGCGCCCGGCTACTGCTTCGGCGAGTTCGCCTGGTTGACGCGAGCGGCCGCTGAAGTACGCAATTCCTTGAAGCGCTTGATGTCGTCATCGTATTGCGCCACCACTTTCTGGTGCTCGGCGCGCTTGATGTTCAACGCCGAATTCTGGGTGCGCAGCTCGCTCATGACGCGCACCATTTCCTGGGCGAGATCGTCGGGCATGCGGCGCGCGTTCGGCTTGGTGTTGTAGGGGGCAAACATCTGCGCACGATTCTTCAGCTCATCGACTCGAGTAGTGAGACTGGAAACGTAGGCCTCCGCCGCGATGATCTGGCCCTTGATCTGGTCGAGCCGGATATCGCGCACGTTCTCGATTTCCTTCACTGACGGATAAGTCGAGATCAGGAACATGTCGTGTTGCTTGCGGCGCGATTCTTCTTTTTGCCTGGCGGCGAATTCGGCGGCTTCGGCCGGAGTCATTTCGGCCTGGTGCTTCTGGACCTCGAGGCCTTGCGAATTGAGGACCCGCTGTTCGCGCTGCGAATATTCGGAAGGGACGCTGTCGCCGTAATGGATCACGCCCTGGTCGTCGGTCCATTTGTACGTCTGCTTGCTCGAGGGCTTGCTTTGCGCGTGCGCCGCTGAGGCAGCCAGCAGGCAGCTCAGCACTGTCGCCAGGAAGGGGATGGCTTTGCGCATGGGGGCTATTCTGCCCCAGCTTTCGCACCGTCGGATACCGGACGGACGCCCCATTCGCGCTGGTACGCCTGCAATGCGACGAACTGTTCGCGAGAAATGCGAACTGCATCACCCGAGCCCTGCGCAAAGCTTTCGATGAGGTCGGTCAGGGTCAGGATGCTGACGCAGCGCAATCCGAACTGCGCGGAGACTTCCTGGACGGCAGAGTGCGCGCCCTGGCCGCGTTCCTGCCGATCCAGCGCCAGGGCAACCCCCGCCGGAGTGGCGCCAGCCGCGCGGATGATCTCCACCGATTCGCGGATCGCCGTGCCGGCGGTGATGACGTCGTCGACGATGACCACGCGGCCGCGCAGCGGCGCACCAACGATGCTGCCGCCCTCGCCGTGGTCCTTGGCCTCCTTGCGGTTGAACGCCCAGGGCACGCTGCGATGGTGGTGCTCGGCGAGTGCCACCGCGGTAGTGGTCGCGAGCGGAATGCCCTTGTAGGCAGGCCCGAACAGCATGTCGAACTCGAGGCCCGAGCGCGTGAGCGCCGCGGCGTAGCACCGGCCGAGCACCGCGATGGCTTCGCCGTCGTTGAACAGGCCGGCATTGAAGAAGTAGGGGCTGTCGCGGCCGGACTTGAGCTTGAACGAGCCGAAGCGCAACGCGGTGCGTGACATGGCGAGGTCGATGAACGTTCTTTGATATTCCTGCACTTCTCAACTCTTACGTATGATGCGGCGGTGCGCATGATAACGGACAACACCACTTGAGCGCAGTGACGCCCGCAGCCCCGGCCAAGCCGCGGATTCGCGAAGTTCTCATACAGCCGCGCATGTTCGCCATCTTGTTGTTAGGCGCCGCATCCGGCCTGCCGAATCCATTGTCGGAAGCCGTCATGCAGGCATGGCTCACCGACCTTGGATTGAGCAATACCAAGATCGGCCTGCTCATGTACGTCGCGCTTCCCTATCTGCTCAAGCCGCTGTGGGCGCCGCTACTCGACCGATACAGCCTGCCGTGGCTCGGCCGGCGTCGCGGATGGATCGTGTTCATCCAGCTCCTGCTGGCCGCGACGATCGGCTCGCTGGCCGTCTTCGGTGGCGCACACCAGATCACGGCGATCGCACTCGTGCTGCTCGTGCTGGTATTCCTGTCGGCGTCCCAGGACATCGTCATCGACGCCTACCGCACCGATGTCGCGCGGCCGGAGGAACGGGGCATGGCCGCCGCCGCTGCGAACCTCGGGTATCGCGCGTTCTCCTACGGCGCGCTGGCTGTCGCACTCATCCTCGCCGACAACGTGAGCTGGCGAGCCGCCTTTCTGACGCTGTCGGTCGCGATGGCGTTGATGACCATCGCAACGATCTGGGCGCCCGAGCCCGACGATCCACGCGGCAAGGCGCTGCCGTCGCTCGCCGATTCGGTTCTGATTCCGTTGCGCGAGTTGTTCGTGGTGCCGGGCATGATCGCGCTCGTCGTCCTCATCGTGCTCTACAAGATAGGCGATGCGTTCGCGCTGAAGTTCTTCACTGCGTTCCTGCTCAATGTCGGCTTCACCAAGACAGAGATCGGCGTCGTGGTGAAGGCGGTGCTCACCACGGGTTCCATCGTCGGCGCGCTGCTCGGCGGCATCTGGATGATCAAGCTCGGCCTGCGACGGGCGATGATGCTGTTCGCAATCGTCCAGGCACTCACCAACCTTGGCTATCTGCTGCTCTACGCCATGGGAAAGAACTATTTCGTCATGGTCGGCGCCGTGGCCCTCGATGCGCTGGCGAGCGGCATGGGCAACATCGCGTCGGTGGCGCTGATGATGGCGCTGTGTGACAAGCGATTCAGCGCATTCCAATACGCGCTGCTGTCGATGATGGCGCTGTTGCCGCGCTACACGCTCGGCGGACCTGCCGGGTATATCGCCGATCACGGCGGGTGGGGCGCCTACTACTGGACCAGCTTCGCGCTCGCGATCCCGGGCATCGTGCTGGTGTGGATCATGCGCAAGCGCATCGAAGCACTCGATACGCCACAGACTGGAAATGCGTGAGATCGACACCACTCGCGTGCTCTGCTCGCTGATCGAGCTCGAGGAGACCGGCAGCCGCGGCTTCGCGGTAGGTGAAGGCGACTGGCCGCTGCGCGGCTTTCTCGTCAAGACCGAAACGGGAGTCGCCGCCTACGTGAACTACTGTCCGCACGCGGGTCATCCGCTCAACTTCCGGCCGCACAAATTCCTGACGTCGGATCGCAATTTGATCCTGTGCTCATCGCACGGCGCGCTGTTCGCGCGTGACAATGGGCTGTGCATCGCCGGCCCTTGCCCGGGCCGGTCGCTGACGCCCGTGCCAGTCGAAGTACAGGATGGTTACGTGCTGCTGGCCGAAGGCGTGGATGTGGATGCGCTCGCCAACGCACCGCTGTGAATCAGCGGCCTCGCTAACTACTCGAGCAGGACCTCATTCGAACAGGTCGAGGCCTTCGAGCTTGCCGGCACTCTGGCGCCGATCGTCTTCCTTGTCGTAACCGACCGTGCCGCGCGCGTCATCTTCTTCGGGATCGACATCGACGGAGCCGGTCCAGTCTTCAGGGGGCTCGACTTCTTCGAGGCTGCCGCCTTCATGTGAGGCCTGCCAGTCTTCGAGATCCATCTCTTCAACCGTGCCATCGAAATACTGCAGCTCGATCGTGCCGTCGTCTTCGTCGAAGGCGACGACCTCGAACGAATCACCGCCGAGAAGGCGGTACCAGGTGCCGATGGTGGGTTTCATCGAATCCCTCCGAATCGTGTTGCTGCTATGCTGTTCGCGCCATTCGTGAAGTCAACTTCATGTTGCTCCCGAAAGGTGTCACTTACAAGAAAGAATTTTTGCGCACAGCATCATGCTCGAACAGGCACTCAAGTTTTTCATCGTGTTCTTCGTGGTGGTCGAGCCGATCTCGCTGATCCCGGTGTTCTCCGGACTCACCGAAGGCGCGAGCGACAACTACAAACACAAGATGGCCCTGAAGTCGGTGTTAGTTGCAAGCGGCATACTGCTGGTATTCGCGGTGGTTGGTGCCGGTTTCCTCTCCGCGATGGGCATCGCGATCGACTCGTTCAGGATTTTTGGCGGACTGTTGCTTTTCCTCATCGCACTCGAGATGGTGTTCGCGCGCGAATCCGGAACGCGCACTTCCGATGATGAGAAGGTCGAGAGCAAGAAGCGCGCCGACATTTCGGTTTTCCCTCTTGCTTTCCCGTTCATGGCTGGTCCCGGTGCACTGACTACCTTGTTGCTCTGGTTTGGGCCGATACCGCTCACCGAGCACCCGCTGCAGTTCCTGGTGATGTTCGCGTGCGCGCTGGTCGTGCTCGCGTTGTGTCTGCTTGCCATGTGGGTGGCGGGGCCGTTGATGCGCGTGATCGGTGTCACCGGCACGAATGTGGCGAATCGCCTGTTCGGCGTCGTGCTGGGTGCATTGGCGGTCCAGTTTGTCGTCGATGGCCTACGCGCCAGTTTCACGGGCATCTGATAGTTAGTCCGACCCGGCGTGAGAACGAGCCGACAGCGGTTGCTTGGGATGGCCGCAAGCCACCGTTGGTCGCCAGGCGTCTAATGGACTCATTCGCAAAGCGAGGTGAGCCATGGCCAGATCACGAATCAAAGTTCCGAAGCGCGTCGTTGGCGTAAAGATTCCCAAGGCGGTGCGCAAGGGGCCGGTCATGGATTTCGTGAACTCGAAATCCGGGCGGGTGCTCATGGCGCAGGCCCTAACTGCCGCGATCGGCGTATTGGCATACAAGCAGGCCAGTCCCGAGACGCGCGAGCGCGTTGGCGACAAGATCAAGGAGGGCGCCGGCGATACCGCCGATGTCCTGAAGCGCAGTACCGCGCGACTCTCGTATGCGTTCGGTGAAGCGGTCACCGCATTTCGGACGGCGTTGCAACAGCCCGCCGGCGCCGATGCGGAGTCCGCCGCGCAGGAGCTGGAGGATCAGTTCACCGAGGTGAAGGATCGCGCTGGAAAAAAAAAGAAATCAGCGAGCTCGTCTCCATCGGAGCCCCCGAGCCATCACTGAGGTTGCCGCTGCCGGAGAAAATCGCGCGCAGGATGCGCGCCTGGGCGGCGCGCCGCGTCGAACAGCGTCTGCGTGATGAATGGAATACCTACGACCATCATCCCGAAGTGAAATTGAGACGACTTCGACCTGAAGGCGCGCCTACCATCCAGGTGAACTTCTACCGCCATCCGCGCGAGTCTAAAGACGGCTGAACGCCAGGTCCCATACGCCGTGGCCGAGGCGTTGGCCGCGCTTCTCGAAACGAGTGGGCACACGCTCATCAGGGCGCGGCATCCAGTCTGCGCTGGGCGAAAGATTGGTGAAGAGCGTTTTCGCCGCTCCCACAACCTCGAGCATTTGCTGGGCGTACTCTTCCCAGTCGGTGGCGAGCCTGAGTATGCCGCCCGGGCGCAGCCGCGAAGCGATGAGCTCGACGAAAAGCGGCTGGATCAGCCTGCGCTTGTGATGGCGCTTCTTGTGCCAGGGATCGGGAAACAGCACCAGCACTTCATCGAGTGAGCCTTCGGGTATCTGCTCGCGCAGTACCTCGACCGCGTCGTGCGAGCTCGCGCGCACATTGGCCAGGTTATTAGTCGCCGCAAGCAGCAGCAGGTGACCCACGCCGGGGCGATGCACCTCGATGCCGAAGTAGTCACGTTCCGGATGCGCCGCGGCGAGCGCCGCGAGGTGTTCGCCATTGCCGAAGCCGATCTCGAGTGTGCGCGGCGCCACTCGGCCGAACAGCGCATCCAGCGACAGCGGTTCGGGCGAAAACTCCACGCCGTATTTCGGCCACAGTTCTTCGAGGGCGCGCGACTGGCCGGCGGTCATGCGGCCGGTGCGCATCACGAAACTGCGGATGGGACGATTGCGAAGCTCGTTCATTCAGTAGTCGATGGATTCGTAGACAGTGAGGAAGGCGCGGGCGGCATTATCCAGCGCCGCTTCCCAGTGTGCTGCCGAATCGCTGTCGGCGCCGTCGGTGACGTATTTCACGCAGGCGAAGCGCGCGTCCTCCAGCAGGCACACACGCGCGAGCGCGAAGGCCTCCATGTCGACCACGTCGCCCGCGATCTCGTGTTCGTGCGTCGCGAACGAATCCGCGGTGGAACACAACACCTGCGGAAGCTGCGGGAACATCGCGGGGAATTCGATGACGGGAGGAGTCGCATCAAAAGGCGTCACGCCGGGCGGAAGGCCCAGGCCGCTCACGTCCATGTCGCGCTGTGCGAATCGATTGGCGGCCACGAGCGTGTGTGCGGCGACGCTGCGGCTGCCCGCGGTTCCCATGTTCACCACCACCGGCTGCGCGGCACCCGTGCATCGCATTTCCGCCAGCCGGCGCGCCAACGCCGCCGCGGCGTTCACCTTGCCCACGCCCGTATATAGAAGATGAGCGCCCGCGGCTTCGAGCCGCCCGCGCGATTCCTGCGGCAATGCCATGACGATCAAGTGGTTGGTGTGAGGCATGAGATTCGGTTGAGAAGGCGGATCGCGCTCGGCTATTCTCGCCGTCCGCGAGCGCGGGTGTAGTTCAATGGTAGAACTGTAGCTTCCCAAGCTACTAACGTGGGTTCGATTCCCATCACCCGCTCCATCCCCATGCGAAAACGTCTGTGGGTCGTTGGGCTTATTGAGCGCTGCCGCTGCGGCGCCGACCATGCGGTGCATGAAAGTCGCCGCTTCGATGCTGCTGAGCGCGCTGGTGTGCGCCATGTCCGTCACGTGCATTGCCGAGGAGCCTGCCAGCCCCAAGCCGGGCGACGCGCAGCCACCGCAGCAATCCAAATTCCGCGACCCCGCCGACGGGGCGCTCGATCTCAGCCACTTCCTCGCCACGCCGCGCCGCTTCATGCCGATCCCGCTGGTGGTCACGGAGCCCGCCGTGGGTTACGGCGGCGGCCTCGCCGCGATGTTCATCCGACCGCGCAAAGCCGCGGGCAGCGAAGGCTACGCGCGGCCTAACATGTCGATCGTTGCCGGCATCGCGACCGAGAACGGCACCTGGGCCGCATTCGCGGGCGACTCCAGCCACTGGCTCGACGATCGCGTGCAAACCCTTGCCGGCGGAGGCACAGGCCAGATCAATCTCGACTTCTTCGGCCTGGGTGACAGCAGCGATTCTCTGGATGAGCCCATCCGGTACACGCTCGACTTCAGTCTCGCGATGCTGCAAGGCTCCTGGAAGATCAAGCCGAAGTCACCGTGGTCCATCGGAATGCGCTACATCTTTTCGCAGGTGGAACCAAAGCTGCGCGACGAGCCGCAGTTTCCGGGTCTCGAGGATTCGATCTCGACGAAAATCTCGGCGCCCGCGGCGGTGCTCGAGTTCGATTCGCGCAGCAATCTCTTCACGCCGACGCGTGGCATGTTCGCGGAGTCCGTGTACCTGGCTTCGCGCGAAGAGCTCGGTGCCAGCAAGGACTTCGAGCGTTTTCAGCAGGTGGTGATGACCTGGCTGCCGCTGGCGGAAAAATGGATCCTGGGTCTGCGGGCCGACTACCAATGGGCGTCGGAGGGCACGCCATTTTTCCTGCGCCCATACATCAAGCTGCGCGGCGTGCAAGCGATGCGATTCCAGGGCGACGAGATGGCATCGTTCGAAGCCGAAGCACGCTGGCAGATGCGCGGTCGCTGGAGCCTGGTGGGCGCGGCCGGCTACGGCAGTGCGAAGACCGAGCGAGCGTTGTACTCCGCCACGCGCGACATCGTCAGTGGGGCTGTCGGATTCCGTTACGAGCTCGCGCGTAAATTCGGCATGCACGCAGGAATGGACGTGGGCTTCAGTGAAGATACGACTGCAGTCTATATCCAGGTTGGAAACGCCTGGTTCAGGCCCTGACGACAGGATTTCTTGTACGATTCATCCCCCGAAAATGACTCGAGAGGGATGCTCCATGAAATTCAGGAATCTGACCGCGATTGCAGCGCTCGCCGCGTTGGCATGCTTCGCTTCGAGCAGTTTCGCGGGCAACCAGAAGGCCGCGAAGGGCATCGAGAAGGCAGTCGCCGGCGAGTGGCGTAAGCCCGAAGCCAAGGCGCGCGATACCGAACGGCATCCGCTGGAGGCGCTCACGTTCTGGGGACTCGAGCCCGGCATGACGATCCTCGAACTGCAGCCCGGTGGCGGTTGGTGGACGGAAATCCTCGCGCCCTACGCGAAGGCAAACAAAGGCGCGTTCTACGTGACGGCGGCCGACATCGCGGACCCCGCCATCTCCGAAGGCGCTCGCAAGGGCCGCGCGGATTTCGAAGCCAAATACGCCGATGCCGCGACCTACGGAAAAGTGAACCTCGTGAACTGGGGCGCCAACGCCGCGCCGCTGCCGGCTAACAAGTTCGACTTCGTGCTGGCGGCGCGTGTGTTCCACGGCTGGGCCGGGCAGGGCCGCGTCGACGCCAATCTCGCGAACATCTTCAACAGCCTGAAGCCTGGTGGCGTGCTCGCGGTCGAGCAGCATCGCGGCAATCCCGGCCAGGAACCACCCGTCAATCAGGGTTACGTGACCGAACAGGCCGTGATCGACGCGGCCACGAAAGCCGGGTTCAAGCTCGACGGCAAGTCCGAGATCAACGCCAACCCGAAAGACACCAAGGATCATCCCTTCGGCGTCTGGACTCTGCCGCCCACGCGTCAGTCGTCCGAGAACGGCAAGCCGGTGGACCCCTCGTTCGATCGCGCCAAGTACGACGCCATCGGCGAGTCGGATCGCATGACGCTGCGTTTCGTCAAGCCGAAGAAATAACGAATGAAGAAAGTCGGCAGCATCCTGCTCAAAGGCCTGGTCACCATCCTGCCCATCGGGCTCACGGTGTATTTCGTGTACTGGTTGGGCATCACCACCGAGACCTTGCTGTCGAAGCCGCTGAAGCTGGTGCTGGACGACGCGAACTACTGGCCAGGCATGGGCCTGATCACCGGCTTCATGCTGCTGTTCCTCGTCGGGCTCGCGGTGAATGCCTTCATCGTGCGGCGCGTGCTCGGCATCGGCGAGGAGCTGCTGCTGCGGGTGCCGGTGGTGAAGACGGTGTACAGCGCGATCCGCGACATGACGCGGCTGGTGAACACGGACAAGAAGAAAGGCGACCTCGATCGTGTGGTCACGCTCGACATCGGCTTCGGCAAGATGATCGGGTTCGTGACGCAGGAACACGCCAACACGCTCGGCATTGGCGGCGGCGATGACCTCGTCGCCGTCTATCTGCCCATGAGCTACCAGATCGGCGGCTACACCATCTACCTGCCGCGCAGCCGCGTCAGCGAAACGGAGTTGTCGGTGGAGCAGGCCATGCGCATCGCGCTGACGGGCGGCGTGCGCGGCAAGTAAATGAGGGATGTCCCCCTTATCCGCCGGCCTTCTTCACGTCCGTGAACCCGAGCTTCTTGAGCTCTTCGACCAGCCGGTCGCGATGATCGCCCTGGATCTCGATGACGCCGTTCTTCACGGTGCCACCGGTGCCGCATTTCTTCTTCAGGGCGCTGCAGATCTCTTCGAGCTGCGCCACGGGCAGCGGAATGCCGTTGATCGCGCTCACACCCTTGCCGCCGCGGTGCGCGGTTTCTTTCCAGATGCGGATGGCGGGAGGTTTGGCGGGCGTTCCGGGTTTCATACCTTCTCCGCGGCGCGTGAGGCCAGCGCCTCGAGAGCTTCCCATCGTTCCATGCGCGCGGCAATGAGTGCCGCAAGCTCGGTGGACCGCTCGCGGTCGAGCCGCATCTGCTCCGGGCCGACGCGATGGTAGTCGGGCTCACAGATGCGCTGCGTCAGCGCGAGCTGCTCGTTCTCCAGCTTTTCGATATCCGCGGGAAGTGAGTCGAGCTCGCGCTGCTCCTTGAAGCTGAGCTTGCGTTTGGGCGCGGCGGGCGCGGGAGCGGGCGGCGCCGCGGGGCGGGGCGCACTGTTGGACACGCGCGGCAGCGAGCGCTGCCGCAGCCAGTCGCTGTAACCGCCGACGTATTCGCCCCAGCGCCCTTTGCCTTCCGACGCGATGGTCTGTGTGACCACGTTGTCGAGAAACGCGCGATCGTGGCTCACCAGCAGCAGGGTGCCGGTGTAATCGACCAGCATGGTCTCGAGCAGCTCGAGTGAATCGATGTCGAGATCGTTGGTCGGCTCGTCGAGCACCAGCATGTTCGCGGGCCGCGCGAACAGGCGCGCCAGCAGCAGGCGGTTACGCTCGCCGCCCGACAACATGCGAATCGGAGCGTTGGAGCGGCGGCTGTCGAACAGGAAATCCTGCAGATAGCTCGAGATGTGCTTGCGGTTCTCGCCGATCTGCACCCAGTCGGATCCGGGACTCACGGTTTCGGCCAGCGTGCGTTCGGGATCGAGCTGATCGCGCAATTGATCGAAGTAAGCCACCTGCAGATTGGTGCCGCGTCGCACGCGGCCGGTGTCCGGCTCGAGCGTGCCGACGATGAGCTTGATCATCGTGGTCTTGCCTGCGCCGTTCGGCCCTAACAATCCCACGCGATCTCCACGCATGACGCGCAGCGACACATCATCGAGAATGGGCCGTCCACCGAAACTCTTGCCGACATTCTCGAGCTCGGCCACGAGTTTTCCCGAGCGCTCACCCGTGTCGACATTGAGCCTGATCTGGCCGATGCGCTCGCGCCGCGCGGCGCGCTCCTCGCGCAGGTGCTCGAGTCGCTTCACACGGCCTTCATTGCGCGTGCGGCGCGCCTCCACTCCTTTGCGAATCCACACCTCCTCCTGTGCCCAGAACTTCTCGAAGCGTCGATGCGCGAGGTCTTCGGCGAGATTGATCTCGGCCTTCCGCTCCTCGTACACGGAGTAGTTACCCGGGAACGTGCGCAGGATGCCGCGATCGAGCTCGGCGATGCTGTTGGCCACCTTGTCGAGGAAGCGACGGTCGTGCGTGATGACTATGCAGGTGACATTCCGCTGCAGCAGTTCTTCCAGCGTCTCGATGCCGTCGACGTCGAGATGGTTGGTCGGCTCGTCGAGCAGCATGAGATCGGGATCGATGGCGAAGGCCAGCGCCAGTGCCGCGCGCTTGCGCTCACCGCCCGACACCGATGCGGGCGACGCGTCCGGATTCACCGAGAAACGCTGCAGGTATTCATTGAGACGTGCCTCGCGCGCCCACAACTGCCGGTCGTCGTGCATGTCCGCAAATCGGCCGCGCAGCACGAGCGACTCGCGCAAGGTTTCCGCGGCAGGCAACGCCGGCTCCTGTTCGACGCTCGCGATGACGAGGCCGGGTTTGCGTTGCACTTCGCCGGCATCGAGCGGAACTGTGCCGGTCAGCGCGCTGAGCAGCGAAGACTTTCCCGTGCCGTTGCGGCCAATGAGACCCACGCGATCGCCGGCCTGGATGGCGAGCGATGCGCCATCGAGCAATGGTGTGAGGCCGAACGCGAGCTCCGCGTTCTTGAGAGCAATCAGAGTCACGGGATTACAGCGGGTTGGCGAGTTCCAGCCAGATCCATTCGGTGGCGTCCTTCACATTCGCGCCGCGACCGCCGGTGGCCGGATAGTTGTTGTCGTTCACTATGACGACATGCTTGCGATCCAGTACCTGGATCGACTCGGTGGTCAGATAGGGAAAACGAAAGGGCGCGCCCGCCGGGCTCGTGACCACCAGGCCGCGCGAGTTGCCGATGGATAACAGGTCGATGACCAGTTTTTTCTGCAGCGGCTTGCCGGGCGCCGCGCGATCGAGATCGATGGAGTACACGCGCTTGGCGCGCGCCAGGTCACCCTGCTGGTCATCGCGCTCGATCACGACGAAACGGTTGCCGTCGATGCGCGACATGTCGGTGACCGACGAGGTGTCGGGATCCAGCTCATATATAAGAGTGGGCGTCAGCCACTTTCCGGCCGCCGTGTCGTAGCGAAGAACGCGCAGGGTCTTCGCCGGGTCGCCTCCGACCGTACCTTCGAGAATCGTCACCAGGGTCTGGTTGTCGCCGGCGAGATCCAAGGCTTCCAGTCCGCGCGAGTGGGCCAGGCGCGGAATGTCGGCGCGCGTGATGGCCAGCGGATGGTCCACCGACCGGAGGTTGTCCGGCAGCTCGACGGGCGGCGCTAACAACTCGCCGTCGACGGAAAAGTGCATGAGCCAGGGACCGAATTCGTCGCCAATCCAGAAGGATTCGTCGGGCATCGTGACCAGCGACTCCGGGTCGGCATCCAGGCCCGTGAGCAATCTTTCCTCCGAGTTCTCGTCGGCGATGCGCCAGGGAAAAAACTTCGCGGGATCGGAAAGCTCGACGATCGCCTGCAGCGCGTTGCGCGAGTCCGTGCCCGCCTCCGTGCGCGGGCGCACGTCGAACAGGTAGATGCACAGTCGGTAGTCAGAGCTGTTCCACTTGCCACCGAAGCCGTTGTCCGAGAGCGCCCACCACGCGCCCGCCGTGGTACCGGGCTTGATGGAGCTCACGCCTTGCACGGGCTGCGCCTCGAATCGCGGCGCGGCGGCACGCCGGCCCTCGCTGTCGAATTGCCCGGAAGGCGGGCCTGCACGGAACGCATCTGCCGGCATGACGATGAGGCCGATGAGCTCGACGGGTGGCGGCGGCGGAGGGGGAGGCGGCGGCACCGGCTTTGCGGGCTTTTTCGCAGCGGTGGTGGCCGGTTTGGGCTTCGCTTTCGAACTACCTGTGGCCGGCTTTTTCGTCGTCGTTGCCGGCTTGGCGGGCGCGGTAGTCTGCGCGACGGAAACCGACGCAAACACGCCGGCCGCAACCAGGGCGGCGGCCAGTTTCGAGGCGCGCGAAAGCGAAGCAAGCATGGGCGCGGATTCTACGCATGCGCCGGCCTACGCTCATCACCTTAGAAACGTGTTTCGACCGTCAGGCGCAGCGTTCGCGGTTCCACCGGGTGGAAATGACGGTCTTCGACGGGCGCGCCCTCACCGGGCAACTGGCTCTCGTAGAAATATGTGATGTCGTTGTCGTCCGTGTCGAGCAGGTTGTAGGCCGCGAGCGAGACCGACAAGCGCCTCGCGAATCGATAGCCCAGCTCGACATTGACCACGGTCGTGGGGTCGGAGCGCACACTGTTGTCTTCGATGAGCGGCGCTGCGCCGAAATGCCGGAAGCGCGCCCCGCCAAACCAACCGCCCGGGTGCTGGACAGCGACGCCCACCGAGGCCACGCCTTCGACGGCGCCGGGAATATAGCTGCCGGACGGGTCGGGATCGCTGAAGCGTGCGTGCGACCAGGCGAGGTCGGCATCGAGCGTGAGCCACTCCGCCGGCGTGACGTACACGCCGAGCTCCACGCCGTGGCGATCGCTGGCGCGATTGGCCTCCGTGGCGCCGGCATCGCCAACGTAGAGCAGCTCGGAATCGAGATCGAGCATCCACGCGGTGAGCGCGAGCTGTGTGCACGGAAGCACGGCGGTGCGCATTCCCACTTCCGCGCCGCTGGCGCGCACCATGGGGTTCACGCGATCGGCGGCGGTCACGCCGTCCGCGGGATCGACGGTGATCGTTGTGCCGCGCGCATCGTTCTCGTGGAAGCCGCGCCCTGCATTGATGAAGAATTCCGTATCGGCCCAGGGTCCAAACACGAACGAGAGTTTGGGGCTGGTGATGCTATCGCTCGCGGAACCGCTGTTCGCGTCGAGGTCGCTCTTCACGTCGAACTCGGCGCTGTCGAAACGCAGGCCCCCGATCACCCGCAGCCAGTCGGTGGCCTGCACCTGCTGTTCGGCGAAGAAGCCCAGCCCCAGGCGCTGCACGGCGTCCTCGCGGATGGTCGAGCGGCGGACGCGGCCCTCCGTGAGATAGAGATCCACCTGGCCGATGTCGTCGAATCGCGAGTCGACGCCGAATCGCAAGCGACCGGGCAGGCTGCCGATGCGGTTTTCGCGGCGGATCTCGGCATGCACGCCGTACGCCTGCCGATCGTCGAACTGCTCGAACTGATCGCCGTTCGTCGTATCGAGGGCGTAGGTGAAATTCGAGAACAGGTCGAGGTGGTAGTCGAGTGCGTACGCATTCACCTCGAGGCTCCATTCGCCTAGCGGCTTCGCCAACTCCAGGTTGACCGCGTAACGACTCGATTCGCCACCGTCGGTGGGGTCGATGTAACCGAAGCGGTCTAACAACCCCGAATCGACGGCGCGCTCCGGAATCTGGTCGGTGGAATCCCAGCTGCCGTCGTAAGCGGAAGCGGTCAGCGCGTAGCCATCGCCCGGTTCGCCACGCGAATACTTGAGCAGTGCGTTGGCGCGATGCAGGTTCTCGGGGAGATCCCAGGGCCCGTCGGTGACGCCGTAGTCGAGGCCGAAGAGCAGATTGCCGTCGCCGACTCCGGCGGAACCGGCCAGCAGGCCGCGTGCGAAGGAGTCTTCGCCGACCGTGAGCGCGAGCAGCGTGTCATCGAGGGTGTTTCGGTACCTGAGGTCGATGGCGCCGGCCGCCGAGAAGTTGCCTTCGTCGGCGTAATACGTGCCCTTCTTGTATTCGACGCGATCGAGCAGCTCGGGGATCACGAAGTTGATGTCGGTGTAACCCTGGCCGTGGCCGTGCGTGTGCATGTTCACCGGGATGCCGTCGACGCTCGTGGCGAGGTCGGTGCCGTGGTCGAGGTTGAAGCCGCGCAGGAAGTATTGATTCGCTTTGCCGTCACCACTGTGCTGCGTGACCACAAGGCCGGGCACGGTTTCGAGCAGCTCGCCCGTGCGCAGCACCGGACGTGTTTCGAGCTGTGCGCGCGTGACCGTGCCCTGCGTGGAAGACTCCACGTGTCCGATGAGTTTCTGGCGCTGCGCGGTGACGACGACTTCTTCGAGATCGTCCGTCGGCACACCAGCCGCGAAGACTGGTGGCGCCGCGAACAGCGCCAGGATGCCGGCGCGAACGATGAATCTGTCCATTTCCTTCCCCGAGCGGATTCGAACTCCAGCCTCGAGTACGCGCGCGCCACGTATCCGGATGCATGCATCCAGAGCGGCGCCATCACGCAGGTCAGGCAGTTCGAATTACGAACAACTGGAGGAGCAGGATCATGTCTATCAATCGTTTCATCGGCATGACGTGCGCCATCGCACTGCGCTTCGCGAACCCCGTGACCCCGCGAATTCACCCGCCAACGACGGGCGGGATCACGCGAAAATCGAGCAGCTCGACGTCATTGCAACGGTAGTGCGGCTTGCACTCCTCGTCGCTGCACAGATCCGTCGAGAGGTACTTCTTGTTGTCATCGCAAAATACGGTGACGACGCAGGCGTCACGCTGTTCGTCGGCGATCTCGAGCGCGCCCAGCAGATTGGCGCCGGAACTGATGCCCACGGCGATGCCGAGCTCGCTGGCGAGCCGCTGCGACATGACGATGGCGTCGCCATCCCAGATGTCGAGGATGCGCCCCAGCGTGTCCAGCTTCACGATCGACGGGACGAACTCGTCGCTGATTCCCTGGATGCGGTGGCGGCCGACCTTGTGCCCGGTGCGCAGGGTCGGCGAGTTGGCGGGTTCGAGCGGATGCGCCGCGACATGCCCGAAGCGCTCGCGAAGATGTCGGCCCACACCCATCACGGTGCCGCCGGTGCCAACGCCGGCGACGAAAGCCGTGGGTTCACGGCCCAGCGTGGCGAGTTGAGCGGTGATTTCGGGTCCCGTGGTCTCGTAATGCGCCTGCACGTTGGCGGTGTTGTCGAACTGCTGTGGGCGGAACACTCGGCCCGACTCCCGCGAGAAGTCGTCGGCCATGCGGATCGATCCCAGGAAGCCGCCAAGCTCGGCGGACACCGGAATCACGGCGGCGCCAAGGCTCTGGATGACCAGCACACGCTCACGGCTCATCCAGTCCGGCATGTAGATGCGCACCGGGTGCCCGAGCGCGCGGCCGATGGCCGCGAACGAAATGCCGGTGTTGCCGCTGGTCGCCTCGGCGATCACATCGCCGGCGCCGATCTCTCCGTTCGCATAGGCGCGCTGCAGGATGTACAGCGCCATGCGGTCCTTGATGCTGCCCGTGAAGTTATAGGCCTCGTGCTTGGCGTAGATGCGCTGCTCGCGGCCGCGATAGCGGCAGTGGATTTCGAGCATCGGCGTGCCGCCGATGAGGCGAGCGAGCGCTACGAGTTTGGCGGTGGGAACAGTCGCAGACATGCGGCCGAATCTTACCTTACGCAGCAAGCGCGACCCTGGATGCAGGCGTGAAAAATATTGTCGCGGGATGCGACATCCATGCATCCAGCCCGAGAGACACGCGTATTCCCCACGTCATTCTCATTTCACGCAAAGGGGACATCCATGCAATTGCGCAAACTCTGTACGGTGGCAGCCGCGATCGCGGCCACGCTGCCGATCGCAGCCTTGACCACACCGGCCTGGGGCTCCAGCCATCGCGAAGCGCCGAACATCACGCGCTTCCCCACGGTGGATTCAACCGATTTCTATCTCTTCAACAGCTACGAACCGGGCCGGGACGGTTACGTCACGCTGCTCGCCAACTACATCCCGCTGCAGGATCCGTACGGCGGTCCTAACTATTTCGCCATGGACCCGTCGGCCCTGTACGAGATCCACGTCGACAATGACGGCGACGCCAACGAGAACCTCACGTTCCAGTTCCGCTTCTCCAACCGCCTGGCCAACGACAATCGCGGCATCAAGCTCAACATCGGCGGCCCGCAGGTGGCGGTGCCACTCAAGAATGTCGGTGGTGTCAGCGCGACCGACTCGAGCGCGCTCAACTTCCGCGAGAGCTACCAGATGTGGCTGGTACGCGGCGATCGGCGTCGCGGCAACGCGTCGCCGGTCACTGGCGCGAACGGAGGCACGAGTTTCGGCAAGCCCTATGACTTCGTCGGAACCAAGACCTTCGGGAGCGTCGCGAACTACCAGGCTTACGCGAATTCCTTCATCCACACGATCAACGTCCCGGGCTGCAACATGCCGGGCCGCGTGTTCGTGGGGCAACGCAAGGAAGGCTTCGCGGTGAATCTCGGCCGTGTGTTCGACCTCGTGAACCTGGTGCCCGTCGAAGGTGACAGCGCTCCCGGGGCCGGCGATGGCAAAGGATTTCCCGGTGGCATCACGCAGTCACGCGCGAACAACACCGTCGACAACGCGAACGTGACGACGATCGCGCTCGAGCTGCACAAGTCCTGCCTCACCGGATCCGGCAACGGCGTCATCGGTGGCTGGACCAGCGCCAGCCTGCGCCAGGCGCGACTGTTGAATCCCGTGCCGACGTTCTCGCGTCCGGATGTGGATGGTGGTCCCTGGGTGCAGATCTCGCGCTTGGGGATGCCGCTCGTCAACGAGCTCGTCATTGGCCTGCCCGACAAGGATCGTTTCAGCGCCAGTGAACCGCGCTTCGACGGCCAGTTCGGCACCTACGTGACGAATCCGACGCTGCCCGCACTGCTCGACGCGTTGTTCCGCGGGGCGGTCAACCAGACGCTCGGGACCAGCATCCCGAACCTGGCGCCTAACAATCTCCCGCGCAACGACCTGGTCACGGCCTTCCTGACAGGCTTTCCCGGCGTGAACCAGATGTCGAAGGTCACGGCTTCTGAAATGACGCGCCTCAACACCGGCATTCCGGCTGCGCCGGCCGCCAGCCAGAGCAATTTCGGTGTTGCCGGTGGCGATCTCGCAGGCTTCCCGAATGGTCGCCGTCCGGGCGACGACACGGTGGACATCGCGCTGCGAGTGGTGATGGGTCGCCTGTGCTACCCGCTGACCATCGGCGGCAGCACCGTGGACCTCGGGCTGTGCACGTCGGCAAATGCGCCTGTGGGCAACGTGCCCTTCACTGATGGAGCGCCGGTCTCCGCGGCCGACTTCGATACGACGTTCCCGTATCTGACGACACCGCTGCCGGGCTCGGGAGGATACTGATATGTCTTCACGCAATACTCACTACGCGGGTGTTGTGCTGCTCGCGGCGACCACCCTGTTGGTCGCCGCGTGTGGCGGAGGCAAAGGCAGTGGCACGCAGCCAATGCCCATGGCCACCAACACCGCTCCGACGATCTCCGCGGTCAGCGATCTCAGCGTCGATCAGGACACGGTCGTGGGACCCATCGAGTTCAGCATCGCCGATGCCGAAACATCTGCCAACCAGCTGACGGTGACTGCTGCCGCCGATGGGACCAGCGTGTTTCCGGCCGACGCGGTCACCCTGGCCGGCAGCGGTGCGGCGCGCAGCATCACGCTGACACCGTTCGAAGCCACCACGGGTACCACGAACGTCACGCTCACCGTCATCGACGGCCAGGGTGTGACAGCCACGCGCTCGTTCCAGGTGGCGGTGAATGCCCGCAATGCTTCGATCAAGGACTGGGCGCTAACTACCTTCGCCAAGGGGGAAGCGGACGAGGTGACCGTCATGAACGGCTACACCTTCACCCAGGACGCCGACGATGCGGCCATTTTCGAGCCGCTGATTGGCGGAGAAGAGTGATGAGGGGTCCAGCAGGTCTCTTGATGCTGCTGGCGGTTGCCGCCGCGACGGGGGTCGCGGCGGCCGCCGATCGGTTCATACCGAACGATGCCGGTTTCGTGGTGGCGAATGTCCGGCAAGCGCAACCCGACGAGCCGCTGCGGGCGCTGTTGCTCGCCTGGCGCGCGAACCCCGCGAGCACCGAAAGCGTCGCGCTGGCCACCGCTTACATCGACCGCGCGCGCAGCTTGCGTGAGCCAGCGTTCTTCGGGCGTGCCGAAGCCGTGCTGGCGCCACTGGCATCGAAGCCCGGCGCCAACCGTTCGCTGCGCCGGCTGTACGCCGAAGTACTGCAGTACCGGCATGACTTCGCGGGCGCGGAAACACTGCTCGACGCGCTGCTGCGCGACACACCTCACGATCACGAGTCGCGTCGCCTGCGGGCCTCGGTGCGACTGGTGCGGGGCGAGTTTGCCGGTGCACGGGCGGATTGCGCGCAACTTGTCGTGGCGGCCGGAAGCGGCGCCACCCTGGGGTTTGCCTGCCTCGCCGAAGCGGTCGCCGGTGAAGGCAATCTTGAAAGAGCGCTGGCGCTTCTCGATTCCGCGCCGGCGGAGCCGGCCGAGCCGGACTCACTGGCGCACGCCTATCTGCTCGCCACGCGCGCGGAACTTCGCGAACGGAATCACAACCTGAACGGCGCCATTCTCGACTACTGCGAGGCACTGAAACTCGCACCGCGCGACGATTCGATTCGCGCCGCATTGGCCGACGCGCTCGCGGCGCGCGGGGATGCAAGCGATGCGCGCGAGGTGCTCGCCATCGAGAAACCCAGTCTCGCGTTGCTGGTGCGCAGCGCCGCGTTGGCCGAAGGCGCACGGCGCGCGAACCTGAGCGCACGCGCAGCGGAGTGGCTTGCGCTCGAGGCCGCCCGCGGAGACGCGATCCACTATCGCGAACAGGCATTGCTCGAACTGGTCAACGCCAATCCAGCGCGCGCGCTCGCAGCGGCCACGCGGAACTTCGAGCAACAGAGAGAACTCCCCGATGTTCGCGTGCTGGCGCGCGCTTCGCGCGCGGCGCGCGACGTATCGGCAATGCAGGCCCTGCAGCGCTGGATGCGCGAGACGGGCTATCGCGATTCCGTCACCGAAGGCATTCTCGGCGATGACGCGAGCAGTTAGAGTTGCAAGCGTGAAGAAGCTGATACCCGCGCTGCTGCTGTGCCTGGTTGCGACCTTCGTCGTAGCACCGCCGGCGTCCGCACACGCGGCCAGCACGAGCTACATGATTCTCGACTTACCGCCGGGCGGGCAACCGGTGGCAGTGCGCTGGGATCTGTCGCTGCACGACATCGTCTGGGTGGTGTTCATCGACGCCGACTACGACGGCAATGTCACCTGGCGGGAAATCCAGGACGCGAAGCCGGCACTCACCAGCGCGCTGCTCGCCCAATTGTCGGTTCAGCGCGGCGTCGCTCCCTGCGAGCTGAGCATTCGCGACTTCGCGTTGGCCACGCGCACTGAGCAGAACTTCCTGTCGGTGGCGATGCAGGCCGTATGTCCCGAACCCGGGCTGGTGAAGCTCGGCGGTTCCCTGTTCATGACCGGCGACGCTTCGCAGCGCGTGCTGCTGAGCGCAGTGCGCGGCGAGGATCAGCTCACGTCGGTGCTCAGCGCGGCGGAGCCTGCGTGGGCGGAGCCCGCAAAGGCCTCGGCATGGGAAAGCTTCGTGCGATTCATCGGCGAAGGGATCTGGCACGTGCTCATCGGCTACGACCACATCGCTTTCGTGTTGCTGCTGCTGCTGCCCTCGGTGGTGCGCCCCGTCGACGGGAAATGGCGCGGCGCCACGGGCTTCGGACAGGTGACGCGCGACGTGGTGACCATCATCACTGCCTTCACCATCGCGCATTCGATCACGCTCGCGCTCGCGGTGACTGGCACGGTGAAGTTGCCCATACGGCCCATCGAAATCGCCATCGCCGCGTCGATCGCAGTGGCGGGGGCAGTCAACCTGGTGCCGCGCCTCTCGAAGCTGCGCCTGCCCCTGGCATTCGGCTTTGGCTTCGTGCATGGATTCGGCTTCGCCAATGCGCTCAGCGAGATCGATTCGCAAGGCAGCCTGCTGCTGCCCCTGCTGGGCGGATTCAATATCGGCGTGGAGCTCGCGCAGCTCGGCATCGTCGCGATGGTCTTGCCGCTGATCTACTCGATGCGTGCGACCCGCTGGTATGCGGGCGCAGTGCTGCCCCTCGGCTCATGCGCCCTGGGCATGGCCGGCGTGGTCTGGTTCATTCAACGCGTGTGATCAGGGCTTGCGCGCCTTCGACGCCGCTTTCCGGCCCGACGCCGTGAGAATGCCCGAATAACCGTAGATTGCGTTGTCGCGGCAGGGGATGACCTGCACGTCGATGCTCGAGTGCGCGAAGCCGTTCTCCAGCATGGCGTCGCGCATGTCATCGATGCTCAGGTTCGAGCCGGGGAACATGCGATCGCCGCACTTGTACGCCTTGCACTGATGCAGCGCGTGAATGATGAACGTGCCGCCGGGCTGGAGCATCGAGGTCACGTTGCGCATGCAGCGACGCCACACCGCGCGGTCGCTCGAGATCGCGTCGATGCAGAAGCCGGTGATGACCAGGTCGTAGAACGCGGCTCGCGTGGGTCCGAGTGGCTGACGCAGGCGCGCGTCGCTCACGTACAGGCCGCGCACCACCTTGCGCGTCAGTGCTTCACGCTTGGCGATGCGCTCATTGTTAGGCGCATGGCCTTCGCACGCGAGCACGTAGCGCGTGAATCGTTTCCATTCGGGTGCGCTGTCATCGGCGCACAGCCATTCGCGCGTCTCCGCCAGGTTTTCAGCCAGCCAGTCCGCCATGTCGATGCGGAATGCATATTTCGCGGCGGCGATGGCGCGGTGCATGGTCGGCCCGCAACCGTATTCGAGTCCGCGACCAAAACGGGCGCGCGCGGCGCGGAGCACATCGATTTGGTACGCGAGGACCGCCTGCTCATCGGGGAGCACCACCTCGCTGTAATAGGTCTGGAAGTAATCCCTTGCCTTCCACTCGGAGTAATCCGCGACCATGGGATTCCGCGTCGTGCTTCCGTCTACCACTGTGAGCTCCCCTTCCCTGAAAAACTTATGTAAGAGAGTACTGACACCCCCCGCACGGCAGTAGCCGTACGACCCTTACTGGAATGGCTGGTTTGGGCGTCATAACGCCGGGAACACGATGAATCCACGGGCTATTTGAGCCTTGCGGCAGGTCGACAGCGGCAAAGCTCGAAATGCATCAAAGTGTGGCTCCGCCTGCGCAGGTGACAATAATCGGCCATGAACGCCCGCCCCGAATCCGCTCACGCCCCTGCGGCTGCGCCTTTGGCGGACGAATCACGGTCGGCCGTCGAGCTTGCGCAGGCCGCCGTCTGGGATTGGCAGGTGTCGGCCGACCAGTTTCAGGTCGACGACGCCTGGTTACGCGCCTTCGGTATCGACCTCCCCGGCAAGATGCCGTGCGCGGAGTGGAAACGGCGCCTGCATCCCGACGATCTCGGCGCGTTTATCGCCGCTGCCGATTCCTGCCATCACGGCGGCGATCGTTTCGAATGCGAATACCGGTTGTTAGCCGCCGGCCATCGATGGCTGTGGGTGCTGCACCGCGGACGCGTCGTACAGCGCGCCCACGATGGCTCCGCGGCACGCATCACGGGACTGCTGCTCGACATAGACCGGCGCAAGAGCGAGGAAGTCGCACGCAGCGACAGCGAATCGCGGCTCGCCACGGCGCTGTGGGGTGCGCGAGCGGCTTTCTGGCAGTGGCATGTACCGAGCAACGCACGCACCGCAAGTCCTTTGTGGCTGGCGATGACGGGCTACTCGCGCGCCCAATGGGATGCGACACCCAATCCCTGGTTCGGCAACCTGCATCCCGAGGATCGCGAGCGCGTCGACCGCCAGTTGCTCGAGCACGCGCAAAGCATGCGCGACTCGGTCGAGTTCGAATACCGCTTTCAGACAGCTGACGGACAATTCCGCTGGATGCAGGATCGCGGCCGCGCGGTGGAGTGGGATCTGCAGGGTCGCCCGGTGCTGGTCATCGGCGTCACGCTCGACATCGACGCCGCCAAACGCGCCGAAGCGCACTTGCGCTCCAGCGAGTCGATGCTGGAGACCGCCGCGTGGGGCGCGGGCATCGGCCTGTGGGAAACCAACTTCGCCACCGACACCACGCGCTGGTTCAACGACTGGTGCGAACGGCACGACATCAATCCTTGTGACGGCACCGATCACATCGATCGCTGGGATTCCTTTCTGCATCCCGACGAAGGGCCCGAAGCGACGCGACGATTCGCGGAACACGTCGCCGGCAAGGCCGAGTATTACGACGCGGAATATCGCATCAGGACGCGTTCCGGCGCGTGGCGCTGGGTGTTCGAGCGTGGCCGCGTGGTCGAGCGCGACGCGCAGGGCAAGGCGGTGCGCATGCTCGGCGTGTGCATGGACCTCGACGAGACCAAGGTCGCCGAGCGCCGCGCCAACGCGCGCAACGAGCGCGTCGAGGCCGCGCTGCAACTAACTACCGCCGGCGTCTGGGACTGGGACGTCGAGCACAATCTCACCAACCACACCGACGGCTACTACCGCGTGTTCGGCGTCGACCCGGCCTTTGGCCGCGCCAACATCAGGACCTGGCGCGCGGTGCTCGGCATCGATCCCGACGGGGAAATCGAAAGATTTCGCGAGCGGCTGCTGCACGTGGACACCACGGCGCAGGTTCTGGAGACCGAATACCGCTTCCGCCATACCGATGGCAGCTGGCACTGGGCGCTGGATCGAGCGTACGTGGTCGACCGAGCGCCCGACGGCTCGACCCGCCGGGTGCTCGGCCTGGTCGTCGATATCACCGATCGCAAGATCCGCGAGACCGGGCTCTCCGCCGCCGACCAGCGCTTTCGGGCCGTTGCGCGTGAACTGCGCTGCGTCATCTACGAGATCGACGCGGAGTCCGGGATCTCCACCGGCGAGGGCGTCGAGCGGGTCCTCGGTTACACGAACGCAGACCTGCCGGGTCCGGGGGACTGGGCGGCGCTCGTGCATCCCGATGACCAGCCGTTGCTCAAGCAATGGTTCGATCGCAGCGCCGAATCGATGGTCGCGCTCCAATACCGCATCCGCCATCGCGACGGGCACTACATCACGCTGCTGGATTCGCCCTGCGTGGTGCGCGATGCCTCCGGCAAGGTCTTGCGCATCGTCGGCGTCGCCATCGACATCAGCGAACAGGCCCGCGCCCAGGAACAGCTTCGCGCCTCGCAGGAATTGCTGCAGATCGTGGCCGCGGGCACCGGCGACTGGCTGATCCTCGTCGATACCGACCGGCGCGTGCAGTTCATCAACCGCGGCATCCGCGCGTATTCGCGCGAGAGCATCATCGGCCGGCGGCTCGACGAAATCGCGGTGGCCGAAGACCGGCGGAGCATTCTCGAAGCGCTGACGCAGGTCCTGCAAACCGGCGAGCCGGTGGACCTGCAGATGGCGAGCAGCGGCGAAGATGGCCGCGCATTCGACTCGCGCATCCGTGCGGTGCGTACGCCCGGCGGAATCACCGGCGCGGTGATCAACATCACCGAGATCACCGATCGCCAGGCGGCCGTGCGGCTGCGGGAAACGCAGGCGCGCATGTTCGAGCTGCTGCACGAGGGCGTGGTGGTCATCGACATCAACAACATGATTCGCATGGCGAATCCCGCGTTCGAACGCATGTTCGGATTCCAGGCCGGCACCGCCGTCGATACCTCCATCGATGATCTCATCGCGCAGCCGCCGGGCTTGCGACGCGAACAGCTGGACCAGCACTTGTTAGGGACGACGCCGGGGCTTTCACCGGTCGAGTTCAGGTGCCGGCGCCGCGACGGCTCGACTTTCGACGCGGCCTGTGTCGCGACCCTCACGCATCTCGACAGCGAGACCCATCGCCTCGCGGTCATCACCGACGTGACCGAACGGCGCGGCCTCGAGCGCGAGATCCTCGAAATCGCCGGCCGCGAGCAGCTGCGAATCGGCTCGGATCTGCACGATGGCCTCGGCCAGGACCTCACCGGTGTTGCGTTAATGTTGCGTAGCGTGGTCGCGCAGCTTCGCAAGGAGAACTCCACGGCGCGCACCGACGTCGAAGACATCATCAGTCTGGTGAACGCCGCTATCGAAAGTACGCGCGCGATGGCGCGCGGACTCGCGCCCGTGGGCGCCGATCGCGGCGGCCTCATCGCCGGCTTGCAGTCGATGGCGGTGCGAGGGATGGAACGCTACGGTGTCCGGGCGCATTTCAATACCTCCCTCAAGGAGCCGCTCACGCTCGATGATGGTGCTGCGACGCACCTATACAGGATCGCCCAGGAGGCTTTCACCAACGCCATCCGTCACGGACGCGTCACGCAAGTCACGATTGACCTCGCCACGGCAGAGGGAACCTTGACCCTGAGCGTTCAGGACAACGGTAGGGGTTTCGATGAGCGAAACGCGAGCAACAACGGCATGGGCATGAAGCTCATGCGTTATCGCGCACAAATGCTGGGCGGCGACGTCACCATCGCCAGCAACAAGGGGGGCGGCGTGGTCGTTCGTTGCACCTGTCCGCATCGCGCACCGCTCGCCGGGGATTCGTCGCCGCGCGGAGGATTTCCGCTCAAGGACTGAGCGCTTCGATTGAATTGGGTCTAACTATAGTGGCGTATACGTAGGCGGAAGGATTGACGCTCCGCAGTATCTTCGTCACGATTCATGCCTAATAAATGGGCGTAGGGGACGGAACATGACCGCAGCGATGGCCACCAAGCGCCAGATTCTCATCGTCGACGATCACCCGATCGTGCGGCAGGGGTTGCGGCGCATGTTCGAAGCGGAGCCGGATCTCGCCGTCTGCGGAGAGGCCGACACCGAACCGGCGGCCCGGGAAGCCATCCGGGCCCGCAAACCCGACATCGTCGTCGTCGACCTCTCGCTCGAACGCGGCGACGGCATCGAGCTTGTTAGGCAGATGCACGCCGAGATGCCGGAGCTGCGCATGCTCGTGCTGTCCATGCACGACGAGACCATCTACGCCGAACGCCTGCTCGCGGCCGGCGCCATGGGCTACATCATGAAGCAGGCGGCATCCGATCAGCTGCTCATCGCCGTGCGCCGCGTGCTCGATGGACGCACGTACGTCAGTGAGACGGTCCAGCGTTCGCTCGATCAGCGTGCCGGTGAAAGCCGCTCCGAGACCAACGATCCGGTCTCGCGCCTGTCCAATCGCGAAGTGCAGATCCTCAACATGATCGGCCGTGGCATGAGCTCGCGCGAAATCGCCCAGGAATTCACGCTGTCGGTCAAAACCATCGAATCCCACCGCCAGACCATCAAACATAAACTGGGTCTTGCGACCAACAGCCAGCTGCTCCAGTACGCCATGAAGTGGTTCTCCGGCGGCACCCAGCGCAGCTAAGGGGGCAGCCCCCTTTTCCCGGCAAAAGGGGTCAGTCCTCCCAGGGCGCCACCCAATGCACCTCGTCGAGCGGGCGCCCTCCAGTGCCAGGAAAAGGGGGCTGCCCCCATTCAAACCCATGACGCCAAGACTGCCTCTAAGGTACATACGAGGGAGAGACGTTTGGCGGATGGTGCGACAGCCCGGATGACGATCGCTGATACAGGCAGGGCCGACACGGTCGTCGATTTCGACGTGGCGCTCATCGAGCGCGCACGGAAGGGCGATTCAAGAGCCTTCGAACGTCTCTACCGCGATCACGTGGGTCGCGTGCACGGGCTTTGCCTGCGCATGACGCGCAACCCGGACCAGGCGGCGGATTGCGCCCAGGATGCCTTCATCAAGGCATGGAAGGCGCTGCCGAAGTTCGAGGCGCGCAGCAGCTTCTCCACGTGGTTGCACCGTATCGCGGTGAATACCGTGCTCGAAAAGCGGCGCGGCCCCTCGAACGCGGAGATCGCGGTCGAGGATCCGACCGAGTACGAAGAGCCGGTGTTGAGCTTCGATACGCCGGTGGAAGAGGAAGAGCTCGAGGCGGCGATCCAATCGCTGCCGCAGGGTGCCCGAGATGCCCTGGTGCTCTGCGGTGTGTACGGGTACGAACATTCGGAAGCCGCGTCGATGCTCGGAATCGCCGTGGGGACCTGCAAGGCGCAGCTGCATCGGGCGCGAGGCCTGTTGCGGGACAGACTGGAAAGAGGTGTGCGATGAACGGCCGACGTGTGACACGAATAGACGAGCTCGCGCAAAGCCTGCCGCCGGCGCGCGACCTGTGGCCCGCCATCTCGGCCGCGATCGAGTCCCAACGGACCGAGTCCGCCCATTCACCGGTGCGTTCCCGTTCGCGCTGGCTGCCCGCCGCCGGCATGGCGGCCGCGGTCGCCCTGGTGACGATCGGCGTTTTCATCGGCCGCATCATTGCGCCCGCAGCCCCCGTGACCGTGGCCGGTACGCCCTCTTCGCAGGCCGGCGCCGCCCTCATGCCCGCCGCGCTGCGCGATGCGAATTACCGCAAGCAGCGCGATGCGCTGCTGGTCGAAGTGAACGATCAGCTCAAGTCCATGCCAGCGGCCGAGCGCGAGAAGGTGGCGGCCAGCCTGGCCACGCTGCGACGTTCGATCGGTGAGATAGAAGCGGCGCTCGGACGTGATCCGGCCAACGCGCTGCTGCAAGAATTGTTAGTGAGTTCCTGCCAGGAAGAAATGCGCGCGTTGACCGCGGTGCGTGATTCCGGCAGCCAGGAGATCTAGAGTCATGACAGAGTCCAAGAATCATCATCGCGCCGCATTGTGGGTCGCCTGTGCGTTGCCGCTCGCGGCACTCGCCGGCAGCGATTCCATCGACCGCAAGGTTGCAGCCGACGCCACCGGCGAAGTGACCATTTCCAACGTGGCGGGCACCATCGACGTCCGTGGCTGGGATCGCAACGAAGTGCAGGTCACCGGAACACTGGGGCGCGATGTCGAACGCGTCGATGTGGACAACTCGAGCAAGGGGCGCACGGTAATCAAGGTGGTATTGCCACGCGGCAACGCGCACGACGGCGAAGCCGATATCGAAGTGTCGGTGCCGAAAGGCAGCAGCGTCGAAGTGTCGGCAGTCAGCGCCGACGTGTCCTCGCGCGGCGTGCTCGGTACGCAGCGGCTCAAGAGCGTGAGCGGCGAAGTCACCGCCGACATCGCGGGCAACGAATCCGAGGTGAGCTCGGTGAGCGGCGACGTGACCGTGCGGGGCGACGGCAAGCCGATCAGCCTGCGCGTGAAGTCCGTGAGCGGCAGCATCGACCTCACCAATACGGCGGGCCGCGCCGACGTGGTCACAGTGAGCGGAGACGCGCGCGTGCACATGGGCGAGGCCAGCGAAGTGCGCGGACGTACCACCTCGGGCGATCTCGAGGTCACCGGCAAGCTGACTCGCGATGGTCGCGTCGATGTCGAAGGCGTCAGCGGCGACATCACGCTGCGCCTCGGGCCCCCGACCGGATTGTCCCTGGACATCGAATCCTTCAGTGGTGACATCGAGGGCTGCCTCGCCACCAACGTCGAGCGGGTCAGCAAATACGGCCCGGGCGTGCGCCTCAATGTGCGCACCGTCGAAGCCGGCGCCCGCGTGCGCGCGAAGACGCTGTCGGGCGATATCGACATCTGCGATCGCTGATCCGTTAACGCGCCAACCCGCGCGCACCGACTCGCTACAATGTCGGCCGCGTGCGTTTCATCAAATGGGTTTCGCTGGGTCTCGGTGCGCTGGTCGCCCTCGTCGTGCTCGGCGTGCTGGTGGTCGTCTGGCTGGTCGATCCCAACAGTTTCAAGTCGAACATCGAAGCGGCGGTTCGCGACAACACCGGCCGTGAATTCAGGCTGCTGGGCGACATCGACCTGGGGTTTTTCCCCTGGCTGGCGCTGAAAACCGGCGAGGGCAGCTTCGGCAACGCGCCGGGCTTCGATGCCGCGCCCATGGTGACGTGGAAGAGCGCACAGCTTGGCATCAAGCTCATTCCGCTCATCAGGGGCAAACTCATCGCCGACCGCGTGATTCTCGAAGGCGCCGATCTTCGACTGGTGCGGCGCGCCGACGGCGTGGGCAACTGGCAGGGACTGCGCGGCACCAGGCCGGTCGATCCCAACGCGGAGCCGCTGGAGCTCAACATCGACGGCATCCAGATCGAGGACAGCCATGTCTCGTTCGTGGACGAGACCGTGCCGCGGCGTTTCGAAATCGCGGCCTTCGACCTAACTACCGACGAGATCGCGCCGGGCGAGCCGCTGACCGACACGGAAATCGCCGGCGTGCTGCACATGGACGGGTTTGTGCCGCAGGGCGTGCCGTTCAGGTTCGAAGTGCCCAAGGTCGTGCTGCCCGAAGACTTCACGTCGGTCGACGTGGCGAAGTTTTCCGTGGAGTTCGGCGAGTTCGAAGCGAATGGCGCGATCAAGGGAACACTCGGTGAAACTCCAAAGCTCGGCGGCGCGATCGAGACCAACGAATTCGATCCACGAACGCTGCTCACGTCGGTCGGTATTGCGCCGCCCAAGACCTCCGACGCGCAGGCGCTTGGCAAGGTGCGCTTCGCGGGGACTTGGGCGTTCGATGCGGGAAGTATCGGCATCGATCCTTTCACGCTGACGCTCGACGACACGCATTTCACCGGCAGTTTTCATCGCCCGGCGGGCGACAATCCCGTGGGCCAGTTCGCGTTGACTGGCGATGTGCTGAACATCTCGCGCTATATCCCGCCCACCGATCCCCAGAGCGAGCCATTCGTGCTGCCGACGGCGGCGCTTAAGGCGCTGATGTTCCGCGGCAGCGTCGAGCTCGAGCGCGCCACGCTCGATGACATCGACATGAAGGGCGTCACGCTGCGCTTGCTCCTCGATGAGAAGGGACTGCGCAGCCAGTCCGCCCCCGAAGGGCCGCAATGAAAGCGCGTCCCCAAGGCATCGCGCCGCGGCTGCTCGACTGGCACGCAAGATCCGGCCGCCACGATCTGCCCTGGCAAAGCGAGCGCAGCGCTTATCGCGTCTGGGTCTCCGAGATCATGCTGCAGCAGACGCAGGTGAGCACGGTCATTCCGTACTTCGAGCGATTCATGCAGCGGTTCCCGGACGTGCAGGCTCTGGCCGATGCGCCCGCCGACGAGGTGCTGCATCTGTGGGCGGGCCTCGGCTACTACGCCCGCGCGCGCAATCTGCATCGTGCCGCGCAGCTCATTCGTGATCGTCATGGCGGAGAATTTCCCGCGACCCTCGAGGCCGCCATGGATCTGCCGGGAATAGGGCGCTCGACGGCCGGCGCCATCCTCGCGATTGCCACGGGAGCGCCGCATTCCATCCTGGACGCCAACGTGAAGCGCGTGCTCGCGCGCTATTACGCGGTCGAAGGCGCGCCGGATGAGGCCGCCACGCTGGCGCAGCTCTGGAAACTGGCGGACGAGAACACACCTGCCCAAGGCGTGGCGACCTATACGCAGGCCATCATGGATCTTGGCGCCACGGTGTGCAGGTATCCGCGGCCACTCTGCGAGGAGTGCCCGATCGCCGCCGATTGTCGCGCGCGCATCGAAGGCCGCCAGGCCGACCTGCCCGCGGCGAAGCGCAAACGCGCCGCACGCAAGCGCAGGACCGCCGTCATGCTGGTGGCGCGCCGCGCGTCCGAGGTGTTGCTGGTGCAACGCCCGCCGAGCGGCATCTGGGGCGGACTGTGGTGCCTGCCGGAATTCGAGCATCGCGGTGCGGCCGAAGCCTATGCGCAGAACTCGCTCGCGAGTGCGACACTGGCGCGCAAGCCGTTGCCCGATATCGAACACAGCTTCACGCACTTCGATCTCGTCATCACGCCGCTGGTGGTGAGCTGCCGGGGTGAGTCGGGGGTGCGGGAGGCAAACGCGCTGTGGTACGACCTCGAGCAACCGGCGCGCGTCGGGCTGCCCGCGCCGATCAAGACCCTGCTCGGAACCTTGTTAGAGAGAAACGAATCATGAGAATGGTGAATTGCGTACTGCTCAAAAAGGAAGCGCCCGGCCTCGATCGCCCTCCGTACCCGGGCGAGCTCGGCAAGAGGATCTTCGAAAACGTGTCGAAGGAAGCCTGGCAGCAATGGGTCAAGCACCAGGTCATGCTGATCAACGAATATCGCCTGACGCCCATCGAGCCCGCGCATCGCAAGCGGCTCGAGTTCGAGATGGAGAAATTCTTTTTCGGCGAAGGGTCCGCGGCGCCGAAGGAATACGTGAAGCCTGAGTAGCTACTCGGGCGCCTTCGCCTGCACGCGAGGCTCGGCTCTCTCGATAGACACCAGGCGCCATTTGCCTTCCTGGACTTCATAGACTTCGCGCTGCCAGGTCTCGGTCACATGCGCGTGCTCGCCGGTGGCACCTTCCACCAGGCGGTAGCTGGCCACCGCCACACCCTTGCGATGCTCATCGAGACGGAAATCCCGCACCGCGTAGAAGCCATCGCGTGAAGCCCTGGAATGCGCCGCCAGTTGGCTTTCGATGAAGGCGTGCTTGGGCAACGTCTTGCCGTCAGCGTCTTTGGCCGCGAAGGTCTCGCTGAGCAAGCCCTCTAAGAAGGCGCGATCTTCGGTGAGTTTCGCTTCCGCGCGCTGCTCGGCGAGATTGCGGAAGAAGTAGGGTGAATCGGGAGCCGGCGCGCACTGCGCGAATGCCGGCGGCTGCCAGAAGGGCAACAGGAGCAGCAGGTACGCCAGGCGCGGTCGCATGGCGGGGATCATAGCCGCGAAGAACGGAACAGCGCAGCAGGCTGCGCCGTCCCGATTGCGGATCTCAGAACTTTCCGGACTGGAAGTCCGCGAACGCCTGGTGGAGCTCTTCGCGCGTGTTCATCACGAAGGGACCATAACGCGCCACCGGCTCGCGCAGCGGACGCCCGGCCACGAGGATGGCGCGCGAACGTGGCGCGCGGCCCTGCAAGCGCACTTCACCGCCGTCACCGAGCACCGCGAGCTCCTGCGCGTGGATGGTGGCCGCTTCGCGCGACACGCCCACCGACAGGCCGCCCTCGTACACGTACACGAAAGCCGAGTGACCGACCGGCACGGGCAACGAGAAGTCCACGCCCGCGTCGAGCCGGATGTCCATGTAGGTCGGGTCCGTGGCCGGCTGACGCACCGGTCCCGTGGCGCCGTCGAACTGCCCCGCGATCACCTTGACGCTGACGCCGGCTTTTTCCACCAGCGGCAGCTTCTCGCCGCCGAATTCCTGGTAGTTAGGCGCCGTCATCTTGTCCTTCGCCGGCAGGTTCATCCATAACTGGAAACCGCGCATGCGGCCTTCGCGCTGCTCCGGCATCTCGGAGTGCACGATGCCACGGCCGGCGGTCATCCACTGCACCGCGCCTGGCTCGAGCACGCCCTCGTTGCCGTGGTTGTCCTTGTGGCGCATGCGGCCGTCGAGCATGTACGTGACGGTCTCGAAGCCCCGATGCGGGTGCTCTGGAAACCCGGCGATGTAGTCCTCGGCCTTGTCGGTGCCGAATTCATCGAGCAGCAGGAAAGGGTCGAGATCGGGCAGTTTGGGCTGGCCGATGACGCGAGTAAGTTTGACCCCGGCTCCATCGGAAGCCGGCTGGCCGCGAAGGGTCTGGACGACCGCCCGAGGAGTGGTGGCGAGATTGGCTACGGTATTCATGGTCGGCCCGAAATGGTGGCAAAGTGCCCCGAATCAAGCCTTGCGGGAGGGATCCCCGATGACCGGAAACAGGCTGACCAAGCTTACGCCGATGCTGCTCATGCTCGCGGCAACTCCAGCGTTCCCGCAGCAGGCAAATGCGCCGGCGCCCCTACGAACCCAGGTCGTACTGCTCGGAACCGGCACTCCGCCCGCCGACCCTGATCGATCGGGTGCGGCGACCGCCGTCATCGTCAACGGCACGGCGTACCTGGTCGACTTCGGCGCGGGGGTGGTGCGGCGCGCGAAGTCCGCGGTGGTCGATCGCGGCGTTGCGGCTCTCGATCCCGTGAAACTCCGCGTTGTGTTCGTCACGCATCTGCACTCGGATCACACCGTGGGATATCCCGATCTGATCCTGACGCCGTGGGTGCTGGGGCGGCGCGTGCCGCTCGAGGTGTACGGGCCGCACGGCATCAAGGCCATGACCGAACACGTGCTCGAGGCGTACAGCGAGGATTTCGCGGCGCGCACGCGCGATCGGCAATTGTTCACGGTGGGTGCCTTTCCCGAAGGCCATGCCGTCAATGCGCACGAGATCGCACCGGGCGTGGTCTTCAAGGATGCGAACGTCACCGTGACGGCATTCGCCACCAAACACGCCCTGGAAAGTTTCGGGTATCGCTTCGACGCGCCCGACCGCAGCATCGTGATCTCCGGCGACACCAACCCGACGCAGGCCACCATCGACACCTGCAATGGCTGCGATGTGCTGATCCACGAAGTGCTGACGCACGATTGGCTGAGCCGGCGTCCGGACTTCCACGCGTATGCTGCGCATCATCACACCACCACCTCGCAGCTCGTCGAGCTCGCGACCAAGGCGCGGCCAAAACTGCTGGTGCTGTATCACGCCTCCATCACCCTGCGTCCGGCGGTCGATTCGGAACGCTCCAGTCCCGCCACGCTGCTCGCCGAGATGGCGGGGTACAAAGGCCTGGTGGTCGTGGGACGCGATCTCGATGTGTACTGAACGCACGCTCCGACACCGCAATCGGGCGATTCCGTCGCACAAATCAAGGCCTTGGATCGGCCTTGCTTGACGCCTTTCGAGTCGGCCGTTCTAATACGCGCCCCTCATCGGGGACCCTCTTCCAGGGTGAATCCAACAGTGGCCGGGTAGCTCAGTTGGTAGAGCAGCGGATTGAAAATCCGCGTGTCGTTGGTTCGATTCCGACCCCGGCCACCACTTCCCAGTGAGAGCCCGCTACTGAAGCTCCGGCTTCCGTACCTCGACCACCACGCGATCGCGCAGCGTGACGCTGCCGCTCAGGAATCCACCCGAGCTGATCTCCAACGCGTAACGCAGCACCTTCGCGCCGTCCGCATCGCGCATCGTCGTCGGCGGCCCGAGGGCGCTGAGCACTTCCAGCTCACTCATGCCCGGCCGCAGGCGATTCCATTTGGATAAATCGACCCAGTCGTTGCTTGCGGAGCTGCCGGGCGCGCTCGCGAGGCCGCGTTGCGCGTTGAGCCGCGCCGGGTGATTTCGGAGCTCGTCGACCTGGCGCGTCAGCGTCTGGACCTGTCGCTTGAGATCCCGCACCTCCTGCTCGAGCTGATTGACCCGCAGATCGTCGACCGCGGAAGCAGTGAGCGGTACCAGCAGCATCAAGGCCGTCAGCAGCAGTCGTGACATGGAACCTCCGTTTCAGGTTTGAGACGGTGTCGAAAGCATAGTTCATCGGACTTCGTGCGATCCTCGCGGCATGACTCCGCTGCGCGCCTTTGTACTTCTTGCCCTGCTGCTGACGGCGCGCGCATGGGCGGCACCGATTTCCGATGGCCCCTACGTGATGCCGGCCCTCGACGGCGGTTGGGTGGCTCGCTGGGTGGAAGGAGACGATTCCGCGCCGAGGGCACGCGAGCAGCGACTCTCGAAGAAGGCGGCACTCAACGGCCAGGTCCTGACGATCCCGGCTGTCGGCCAGGTCCCCGCCTTCAAAGTGACGTTGCGGAATCCAGAAACCGGCGCTCGGGCCAATTCGCCCGACGAAGTCACGCTGCCCGCGGGGAAGCCGCTGTTCGTCGTGGCGGATACCCACGGCGAATTCGAAATCCTCGTCGAGATGCTGCGTCAGCACGGCGTCATCGACGGCGCGCTGCAATGGAGTTACGGCAGTGGCCATCTCGCCGTGCTCGGCGACGTGTTCGATCGCGGCCCGAACCAGACCGAAATCCTCTGGCTGCTCTACGAGCTCGAGCGTCAGGCGCGGGCCGCGGGCGGCGGTCTGCACTTCGTGCTGGGTAACCACGAGACGCTGGCGCTGCTCGGCGCCCGTTACTATCTCCATCCGAAGTATCGTGCGAGCGCGCAGGCGCTTGGCGTGTCGAACTACGCGCTGCTCTGGGACGAACACACACTGCTTGGCAGATGGCTGCGCACCAAGCCCAGCGTGCAGAAGATCGGCGGCTATCTATGTCTGCATGGCGGCCTGTCGGCGGAGATCGTCAATCGCCGCTACACGCTGGCCGCGATGAATCAGTCCGTGCGCGACCTGCTGACTTACACGCCTGCCTACTCAGGTCCCAACGATCGGTACGCGCCGGAAGAACTGCGCGTGCTGGCAAACAATCCTGCGGCGACACAGGCGGATCGCGCGACAGCCGAGTTCCTCGTGATGCATCCGCTGGGTCCGCTCTGGTACCGCGGCTATTTCCCACAGGCCGCGCGCGAGGCCGGATTCCCGGCCGCCACCGACGAAGATGTCAGGCGGGTGCTCGAGCATTTCGGAGCGCGCGCGATCTTCGTCGGCCACACGATGGTTCCCGCCGTGACGCCGCTCTATGGCGGCAGAGTCGTTGCGGTGCAGGTCTACCCGCGTCGCGACGACGCTGGCCACGCGCACATGGAAGCCCTGCAGGTGAAAGACGGCAAGTTCTACCGCGCGCGCATCGATGGTGGCATCGAAGAGTTGCCGCGCGGATACTCCGCGCCATGAATCTCGAATGGATTGGCTTCATCGGTGCGTTGCTCACCACTTCTTCCTTCATCCCGCAGGCCGTCATGACGATCCGCTCGCGCGACACGCGGGGAATCTCTCTCGGCATGTACGTGATCTTCACGACTGGCGTGGCGTTCTGGCTCGTTTATGGAATCGCGATCGACTCCCTGCCGATGATCCTCGCGAACACGGTGACGCTGGGGCTTGCCGGCACCGTGCTCGCGCTGAAAATTCGCTACGGCTGAGACACCTCGGCCCAGCTCTTCGAGCCGCTGACGCCGTCCAGGAAGGGCAACGCGGTGGCGACCAGTTTCGGCGAGAAGAAGATGTCGTAGTGGGTCTGGTCGGGAATGATCGCCAGGCGGTTCTTCGACATCGTTTCGCGATTCCACCCCGCATCGCGCAGTCCGCCGCCGAGTAGTTTGTAGAACTCCACGATGTGCTCGGGGCGATACATGTCGCTGTCGCCGAAGATGAGCATGGTCGGCATGGCGAGTTTCTTCACGTCGGCCGAATAGTCGTACTGCTCGCGCATCAGATCGCCCATGGCCTGCAGCAGCCGGGGAAAGTCATCGGGCTTCGGCGCCACCGCCGCGTACGCGGTGTACATCGGCGTCTGCTTCATCTGCTCGGCAAAGCCCGCGTTCATCTGCTTCTGCTGCTCGCGCATTTCGGCATAGAAGCCTTCGGAGGCGAAGCCCGCCGACACGAGCGCGAGGCGCCGTACCATTTCGGGATGCTGGACCGCGAGGCGGAATGCAACGCCGCCGCCAAACGAGTAGCCCATGACGTCGAGATTCTTGTAACCGAGCTGCTTGAGCACCAACGCGATGTCAGCGGCGATTTCAGGCAGGTTGATCTTTCGCGATCCGAGCTCGGTGCGCCCGTGGCCGAGCAGATCCACCGCGATCACCTGCCGGTGTTCGGTGAATGCCGGCATGATCGGCTTGAACATGTCGGTGGACCCCAAGCCCCCATGCAGCAGCAGCAGGGGCTCGCCCTTGCCGGAAATTTCATAGTAGTAGCTGATGCCGTTGGCTTTCGCGTAGCCGGTCCTGGCGGCGCCCGTCTGCGCCTGCGCCGAGAACGTCACTATCGTCAATGCCGCCAGCGCGGCGAAGGCTCGTAAGGTCTTCAGGCTGCTCGATTTCATGGCTGTTCCTCAGGTTCCGGTTTTGATTCGACATGCAGTGGTCGAACGGCAATCGCCGAAATCGACAGCTCGGCGTATCGTGCGCACGATTGGCAAGCCAACAAGAGCGAACCCCTTGAACGCCACTGACCTCTCCCTGCCGGCATCCACGAAACTCTCCAGGTCCCTTCGCTCGCGCCACCTCGCGATGATTTCCATCGGCGGCATCATCGGCGCCGGCGTGTTCGTCGGCAGCAGCACGGCGATCTCCACCATCGGCCCCGCGGTGGTGCTGAGTTACATCTTTGCCGGCATCGTGGTGTTCGCGGTGATCAAGATCCTGGCGCGCATGGCGCTCGATCAACCCGGGCTTGGCGCATTCACTGAATACGTGCGTGTCGCGCTGGGACCCGCCGCCGGTTTCATCAGCGGCTGGATGTACTGGTATTTCTGGGTCATCGTCGTCGGCATCGAGGCGATCGCCGGCGCGAAGATCGTGCACGCATGGCTGCCGATGCTGGAAGTCTGGCAGATCGGCCTCGGCCTCATGGCCGTGCTCACGCTCGTCAATCTCTCGTCCGCGCGTTCTTACGGCGAGTTCGAATTCTGGTTCGCCTCCATCAAGGTGGCGGCCATCATCGTGTTCATCGTCGTGCTCGCTTCGTGGCTGCTCGGGGTCGGTGGACATGAGAGTCCGGGCTTCGCGAACCTCACGGCGCATGGTGGCTTCGCGCCGGCGGGATACGCGGCGGTTTTCACCGGCGTGACCACCGTCATCTTCTCCATGTGCGGCGCCGAAATCATCACCGTCGCAGCCGCCGAGTCCGCCGAATCCGGCAAGACCATGTCGCGGCTGGCCGGCAGCGTGGTGGTGCGCATCCTGCTCTTCTACGTGCTCTCCATCTTCCTCATCGTCTGCGTGTTGCCGTGGAATGCATTTGCCTCCGGCGATTCCACGTTCTCGAAGGTGCTCGAACACATCGGCATACCCGGCGCCAAGACCATCATGGATTGCATCGTGCTGACCGCCGTGCTCTCGTGCCTCAATTCCGGCGTCTACGTCACCGCGCGCATCATGTTCGCGATGGCCGACCAGGGCGATGCGCCGCGCTGGCTGACCGCGGTGAATTCCCGCCAGGTTCCGGCGCGCGCAATCCTGTTAGGCAGTGCGTTCGGCTTCATCTCGATGTTCCTGAACGTCGGGTCCGACAACGAACAGATCTCGGCGCTGTTCACGCAGCTCATCAACGCGTCCGGCGCGATCATGCTCATCGTCTATTGCTTCGTCGCGCTCGCGCACTATCGCTTTCCGTACACGGCGAACGCGGAAATTAATTCCGGCCCGAAGCGAACGGCCGATATCGTCGCCGGCCTCGCTGCGCTGGCCATCCTCGTCGTGATGTCCTCGATGGCCTTCATCCCCGGCATGAAGGAGCAGCTCTATCCGAGTCTGTGGCTGCTGGCGGCGGTGCTGATTGCGCTCGCGGTCAAACGTCTGCTCGCACGGCGGACCTAACGCTCATCGAGGAAGTCGATGGCCTGTCGCAGCTGATCGGCATTCGGGTATTCGTGTCCGAATCCAGGGAGGTCCATGAGCAGGACCTGGTGTACCCCGGCGGCCTGGTATTTCTCGACTACGCGCCGCATGTCGCGATGGTTGAAGTCGCGACTTCCGGTGACGAACACGTAGCGATTCGCCGCGATGCGCGGCTGCAGTGGCGCTTCAGCCGGCGTCCAGAAGTCCGCGCCCACGATGTACAGCGCACCGCTGAAATGCCGGGGAAAACGCGTGATGATCTGGCTCGCGATCCGGCCGCCGCCCGACATGCCGCCGACGTACGCCCGCTTCACGTCGATGGTTTCCGTGGTCTGAATGAGCTTGAGGCCGGCCAGCGCGGCGAGCACGCGTTGCGCACGCGGATGTTCGTTCCCGAAATCCTCGGCGGCGATCCAGATCAGATTCTGACGGTCCAGCTCCGCGGCCCAGCTTTCCGGAATCTCGCCGCTATCGATGGGCTGCACGAACACCAGGACTCCGGGGGCAGATGAGTCCTGAGGGACACGCACGCGGTAGCGCAGCGGTTTGTCGGGATCGAGCGTGGCGCCGAGGGCCTTGGCTTCCTCGGCCGGGAACAGTGCCGTCAGCGTGGTCGTGCGCGCGATCGTGGCCGAATCGCGCGCGTGACCCGCAGCGCAAGCTGCCATCACGGCGAGCATGAAGCACCCCCTCACCATTTCAGTACCGGGATCGGGCTCAACGGATGAGTGCGCAATCGATTGAACGTGAGTTGCGCGAGGCGCTGGTGAAAGCCCGCGTTCGGCCATTTCGCACGGATTTCGCGAATGCGGTCGCGCGGCAGTCCGAAAGACAGCAGCCCCAGTGAAACATCCATCCAGTCCGCACGCCGGAACGGCTCTATCAGTTCGGCGCCTTCGCCTCGATAGCTGCGGACCTTGTGATGTTCACGGATCATGCCGGCGATATTGTCGCGCCAATCGCTGTGGCCGGCACACACCACGCCAGAAGAATCCAGATGGCGGCACGCCAGTTCGATGGAAGGCGCCAGGTAGTCGAAGGTGTGCGCCGTCCAGATGCCGAGATCGTGGAAGGCAGCGGCCAACGCAATCTTCTCCAGCGCCGCATCGGCGCAGGGAGCCATGGCGAAGCAAAAGTTCACCACGCGATAGGCGTGATTGCGGTATGCCGTGAAGTCATCACCCAGAGCAGCCGTGTGCACTTCGAGCACGCGGTCGAGCGAGTCCACCCGTTCGAGCAGCACTCTTAACTGGGCAGATGCGCGACGAGCCAGGCGCGGATGTCGTCCATCACCGCTTCCTTGCCGATGTCATTGAGCGGATCGTGGAAGTAGCCTTCGTATAACTTCAGCGTCTTGTCCTTCGAGGCGGCATTCGCATAGAACTCCTTGCTGCCTTCGGGCCGGGTCACCGTGTCCTTCGTGCCGTGGATGATGAGCAGCGGCAACGTGAACAGTTTGAAATCCCGCTTCAACCGTTCGTCGGCGCGGACCATCTCGGCCACTGTCTTGGTGGGCTGCACCTCGTTGGCGAGCAGCGGGTCATCGAGCAGCGCCTGGGTCACCTTGGGGTCGCGTGAGAAGTCTTCCTTCCTCAACTTGAGCACGTGCGCATGCGGCGCGAGATGCGAAAGGCCCTTGAGGACCGAGAGCGCGAAGTCCGGTGCCGGCACCTGGTAGGCGAAGCTTTCGCAGATCAGCCCTGCGAAGGCCGCCTGGTGATCGAGCACATAGTTGCAGGCGATGACGCCGCCGGCGCTGTGGCCGAGCATGAACATCGGCAATCCGGGCTCGCGCGATCTGGCGAGATTCACGAGCAGGTCGACGTCGGCCTGGTATTCCGCGAACTTTTCGATGAAGTAGCGCTCGCCGTCGGATCTGCCGCGGCCGCGCAGGTCGAGCGCGTACACCGCGAGCCCGCTGGCTAACAACTGTTCGGCGGCCCAGAGGTAGTAGCCACTGTGCGAGTTGAACCCGTGCACCAGCACGATCACGCCACGAGGCGTGCCTTCGGGCCGCCAGGCGCGCGTGAAAATCTTGAGGCCGCCGGCTCCGCCAAGCGATTCCTCTTTGTAGATGTTAGGCATCGGTGTTCCCCGTTATTGTTGTTTGGAGGGAACGTTATAGCCCGTCGATGTGACGAAATCCAAGCGCGGCGCGCGCACGAAATTGGGGCACCAATCAGAAGCGGTAACTGATCTCCGCGAACACGGATGCTTTTTGTTTGCCCTCGATATCCGTACCGGTGAGCGGCGAGGCCACTTCGAGATAGCCGGTGAGCGAACCTCCGGAGATTGCAACGCCGCTGCCTGCGGTTGCCGCCGACTCACGACCCGGTCGGTCGTTCTTCCACGCCGCGCCGACGTCATAGAAACCGTATGCCGAGACACGTCCGATGAACGACTCGGTGTTCACGAGATCGCGGCGCAGCTCGACCTTGGCGCCGAGTCCCTGGTCACCGGCGATTTCGGCGACCTCGAACCCGCGCCCGAGCCGATCGCCACCGATCTTGAAGCGCTCGGTGTCGGGCAGCACGTGCTGGGTGTATTGGGAGAAGGCGTCGAGGCGCAAAGTCCACAGTTCGGCGAATCGACGCGACGCGCTTCCCTGTAGAAGCGTGATCAGGAAGTCGGCGCGGCGTGGATCCTCGAGCAGATCCAGCGCCTGCAGGCCGGCGCCGAGGCCATCGAGGCCCTTGCGCACGTGCAGGTTTACCGCGTATTGGACCGAAGTGGCGGCGCGCCACGACGTGCGCAGGCCGGCATCGACGATGCGCAACCGATCCTCACGAATGGTCTGCCGGTCGCTGTCGATGGTCAGGTCGTCGGCTTCGAAGGTGCCACTCGCGATCAGGGTCAGTTTCGAATCCTGCCGGAGCGGGGTGGTGAAACCGATGGTCGCGCGCTGCCGCGTGTAGACGTCATCGTAGTTCTGCGGCGCTTCGTTCGGCGCCGAATGCGAGCGGAACAGCAATGCGCTGGTCGCGCTGCCAGCAGTGCCGACAGGCGCATCGAAATACAGGCCGCCGCCCAGGTATTCCTCGTGATCATTCGCGGCCGCGAAGATCAGGCCGATCTTCTCGCCGCGCCCCAGCAGCCCATTGGCGAACAATTGCCCCATCAGGAATATCGGGCCCACCTGGTCGGTGCCACGGTTGTTCATGCGCACGACGCCGTCGACGGGCGAGAATTCCGCACGGACCAGGAGCACGAAGGCGTTACGCACGGTTGCATCGCGTCGCGTGCTCGCCGTGATGGCAAGGCCCGCGATGCGGCGCATTTCGCGCAGCGCCGTGGACACATCGTCCCTGCGCAGCGGGCGCGCACCTTCGAGGCGAGCGCCGATCACGTCGAGCGCTTCGCCGAATCTTCCGGCATCGCCTTCGAAGACGACGTTGGTGATCTGCGCCTCGAAGACCTGTACTCGCAGGACGCCGCGGCCGGCAAGCGAATCATCGATCACGAACTCGGGCTGCAGATAGCCGTCGCGCACGTACCGGTCGGCCAGTGCCGCGACGATGGCGCGGGCGCCATCGCCGGTCACCGGCCGCGCCAGCTGGTCGCGATAGTCGGCGAACAATTGCGGCACGGTGTACGCGCTCGAGCCGTCGACGATCACGGTAGTTAGTGCTGCCGGCGCCACGCCGGCCGCATCGGCGCACGGCGCCGCGAGCATGGCCGCGATTATGACAGGGGTCAGGCGGAGCAGATTCGCGAAGCGCAGGGTGATGGCGACAGCATTTATTGTCACTTGAATGCGCATGTGCCGGAACAGCGGAAGCGGCACGCATTCTCCGCCATGACCGCCTGGCGATGCTGAGATGCGACGCACATTGCTCCGGCGGCCGTGTGCGTAGGATCGCGGCGATAAAGAAAGGGGATTGCAAGGTTATGTCGTGCCATAAAAACAAAGCACCGACGACCCACCCAGTAGTTAGAGCGAGCGCCGTCCTGGCGGCCGCCCTGTACGCACTGCTGGCGTCGTCCACGGTATTCGCGGTCGACTCCGGCGACATCGTGCTGGTCAGTCTCAAGGGCGAAGTGTTCGTCACCATGAGCGGGGTGAAGCGCGCGGTGAGCGCCGGCAGCGTGCTGGAGCCTCCCGCGACGCTGCGCACGGGCCGCGACGGGGCCGTGGAGCTGCGCCAGGGCGCCACCACCTTGAGTGTCGGGCCGGAAACACTGCTCGAATTCCCCGCGCTCGAGAGACGCGGCGCGCCCATCGATCGCATCGTGCAGCCGCGCGGCAATGTCTTCTACAACATCGGCAAACGCGCGGGCCGAAAGCTGCGCATCGAAACGCCCTACCTGGTCGGAGTCGTCAAGGGCACCCAATTCAACGTCGCCGCGCAGCAGGACACCACCACCATCTCGCTCTTCGAAGGATTGCTCGAAGTGCGCGCCGCGGATGAATCCGGTGTCGTCGATCTTCGTGCCGGCGAGATTGCATCCCGTCAGCGTGACGACAAGGGAGTCAGCGTCCTCAAGATGGACGGCGCCAGATCACCCGCGATTCTGCCGCGGCAACCGGCGGGGAGCGGCTCCAACGACAGCACTCCGAAAGCGGCGCCGCCGCGGAGCGCTCCACGACACCAGGATCAGGATCCTGTGCTCGTCGATGTTTCTGCGGCCGCTGTGAATATGAATGCGGGCGTTGCGGACCCGGGTGATTCTCGCGTAGCGGTTCCGACGGCACTCGAGACTGTTGCTGCCGCGAGCCTGATCGAAGCCGTCGACGTGCCACACGCGGTGCCCGTGGACACCATCATGGCCACTGTCGGTGCTGGCGACCTTGCGAGCGTTGCTGCTCCCTCGGTCGACGCGTCGGTCGCGATCGCCGTCGACCTGCCCGCGGCACCCACCGACATCGGTACCGGTGTGCTGACTATCGACACCGGCGTGGCCGCCAACATCGATCCCGGTTCCGGCCTTACTGTCCTCAACGGGTCGAGCAGTCACCTGGTGGAGGTGACGGTGGGCTCGGAGAACGCCGCCGATGCCGTCGCCGGCAACAACCATGGCCACGATGTTTCATCGGAGAATCACGGCCCGAGTGTGGAAGTCAGTGTCGATTCCGGTTCGGGCCTTACCGTCATCAATGGATCGAGCAGTCCCCTCGTAGAGGTGACGGTGGGCTCGGAGAACGCCGCCGATGCCGTCGCCGGCAACAACCATGGCCACGATGTTTCATCGGAGAATCACGGCCCGAGGGTCGATGTCAGTCTCGATCTCGACGTGGATCTCGGGCTCGACGACGACAGCCCCAATAGCCCCGACACGGACAACAGCGACAGGGGCAAGCCTGGCAAAGGCCGACCCGCGGATGTCGATTTGTTCGACAGTCTGGTGCGGCACCGCGGGAAAAAATGATTCGCATCGGTCGCCGCAACGGTTGGGGCCTGATCGCACTGGCGGTAGCGGCGCTCGTGTCGTTGCTGTACGCCACAGGAGCATTGTCGGCGCTCGAAAATGCGGGCGCCGATGCGCGCTCCCGCCTGCTGATGCACGAAGTGCAGTCGGATATCGTGATCGTCGCTATCGACCCCGCCAGCCTGGCGGCGCTCGATCAATGGCCGTGGCCGCGTCGCCACCACGCAAAACTCATCGAAGAGCTTTCACGCGCCGCGCCTGACAGCGTCTTCCTGGATATAGATTTCAGTTCGCCGTCGAATGCCCTCGACGATGCCGTGCTCGAAGCGGCGCTCGCCAAACCGCGTGACTATCCGTTGGCTCTGCCGACATTCTTCCAGCGCACCAGCGGAAGCGATGGCACGCTTTCCGTCAGTAAACCCCTGCGCCGCTTCGCGCGCCGCACCGAGCGCGCGGTGGTCAATGTCGAGCGCGGGTCCGACGGCCGCACACGCCAGTGGCGCAATTTCTGGACCATCGACGGCGCGCGCGTCCCCAGCATCATCGACCCGCACCGTGTGCTGATCGACGATCAGGATGTGCCCATCGACTTCGGGATTTCGCCGACCTCGTTCGGATTCGTTTCGTATGTCGACGTGCTCGAGGGTCGCGTGCCGCGGGCGATGCTCGCCGGAAAGAAAGTGTTCGTCGGCGCGACGGCGGTCGAGCTTGGCGACATGCTGGCGGTGCCGTTGTATGGGTCTTTGCCTGGCATCGTCGTCCAGGCGCTCGCTTCCGAGACCGTGAGCCAGGGGGCGCCGCGGCCGTTGCCCGTGTGGGCATCGCTGACGCTGATCGCACTCTGGGCTGCGCTTGCCGCACTGATGTATGGCGCCAAATGGGCACGAAACCTGGCGGTGCTGGTGGTTTCAGTGGCCGCCATCTTCGCGCTGTCGGTGCTCGCGTATTCCGGTTCGCGGCTGCTGCTCGACACGGCTGCGCCCGTGCTGGTGGTCACGCTGCTGTTCGTCGCGGCCATCGTGCGCTCGCTGGAAGCACAGACGTGGCGCGCGATTTCTTACGGGCTTGGCATGCGCCGGCGCGACGCTTTGCTCAAGAGCGTGGTGCACTCGTCCACCGATTGCATCCTCTGCGTCGACGACGCCGGCATCATCAAGACCGCAAACCCGGCCGCCTCGAAACTGTTCGGTTGCGCGGCGTACGAGCTGCTGGATGAACCGCTCGCAAAATTCATCACGTTGCTGGCCGGTGAGGTCGCGGGCGCACGGCTCGGCGCGCTGCACGGGGTGATTCGTGAGTGCGACGCGCGCACGCTCGATGGCGATGTGTTCCCCGTGGAAATTTCCGTGAGTCGGGTGCGACTCAATACCGAGCGTCTGTACACCGCCATCGTGCGCGACATTCGCGAACGACGCATCCAGCAGATCCGCTTGCAGCATCAGGCAACCCATGACTCGCTGACTTCGCTACCGAATCGCGCGGCGCTGCTGACGCATCTGGAAGGATCACTCGGCTCCGGGCCCTCACGACGTTCACTGGCGCTGCTCATGCTGGACCTGTGCCGCTTCAAAGAGGTCAACGACACCCTGGGCCACAACGTGGGTGACCGCGTGTTGTGCGACGTAGCGCACCGCTTCCAGCAGGCGCTCGGCACTCGCGGGCTCATCGCGCGCATCGGGGGCGACGAGTTCACCGTGGTCCTCGATCAGCCCGAAAACACCGAAATCATCTCGAGCACTGCGCAATTGCTTGCGGATTCCCTGCGCAAGCCGATCGACGTCGCGGGAATTTCCATCGAGATCGGCGTGAGCATCGGGATCGCGCGCTTCCCGGAGGACGCGGGCGACGCGCAGACGCTGTTTCGGCATGCGGACGTCGCGATGTACGTGGCGAAGCGCCGGGGCGCAGCCTACGAGTACTACGACGCCGCGTACGACGCCAACACTGTGCGCAAGCTGGCCATCGGCGGTGAACTGCGTGCCGCCATTGCCGGCAATCAGCTCGAGATGCACTTCCAGCCGCAGGTAAACCTGCGCAGCGGAATGGTCGAGAGCGCCGAGGCATTGCTGAGATGGCCACACCCGACCCAGGGACAGATTGCTCCAAGCGAGTTCATCGCGATCGCGGAAGCCACCGACCTGATCCGTCCGCTCACCGAGTGGACATTGCGAGGGGCGCTCACGCAGATCCGGCGCTGGCGCGAGCGTGGCGTACACCTGCGTGTGGCCGTGAATTTGTCCTCGCGCCTGTTGCAGGACGTCGCATTTCCCGAACAGCTGCGGAAGTTGCTCGCGGATACCAACGTATCGGCGGCCTCACTCGAACTGGAGATCACCGAAAGCGCCATGATGCTCGATCCGGCGCGCGCGCTGCGCGTGATCCAGGAGATCGACAAGCTCGGCGTGCTCATTTCAATCGACGATTTCGGTACCGGATATTCCTCGCTCGGCTACCTGCGCGATCTGCCGGTGCACGCGCTCAAGCTCGACAAATCGTTCGTGATGGGCATGCGCAACAACAGCGACGATCGCATCATCGTCGAGTCGACGGCACAGATGGCGAACGCATTGAAGCTGGAGCTGGTTGCTGAAGGCGTCGAGACGGAATGGGATGCGCGGTTCCTGGCTGCTGCCGGTTATGACTTCGCGCAGGGATTCCGCTATTGCCGCGCGTTGCCCGCCGACAAGTGCCTGGCCTGGATCGTCGAGTTCAATGCCACGGCGATGCTCACCGCCGGCGACTCCCTGGTGACGGCCGCGCTGCACGCGCGCGCGGAGTGCGAAGACGACGATTTCGCCTCGTATAGCGCCTGAAGCCTCATTGCGGTTTCAGTCTCGGCACCCAGGCGAATCCTAGCTGGAACCCGATGTCGGGCGTGTTGTTGAGATTCTGCAGGTTCTCGGTCACGCCGAACGTCAGCAGACAGCTGTCGAGGCGATGGCGCACGCCGAGGCTCAGCTGGAACTTGTCGGCCAGCAGCTCATCGAGATCGGTCTGCGCGCGATGGTAGACGCTCTTGCTCGCGTACCCCTGCAGGTTCATGTTGGTTCGCGCGCTCAGTTGTCGCTCCCAGCCGATCACGATCGTCGGGATGATCTGGGAGTCGTGCTCCGATGGCATGTCTTCCCCGGCGTAATAGACGCCGGAGAAATCCATGTGGAGCGCGTTGCGCTCGCCCAGCCGCCGTACGGACATCTGCACTCCATAGTCCGTGTTCCCAGTCGAGAGCAGCGGACGCGCGCCGTCGACCGGTATCTTGACCGCGGTCTCCACTGACATCTGCCAGCGGCCCGGCAACGAAATACCCGAATAGCGCAGCCCGAATGTCGGGTCCAGAAGTCCCGGGCTCTGCGGCGCTTCCGTGATCACGCCTTTCGCCTTCTTGAGGTCGTAGATGAGATGCGTGCCATTGCGCTCCACGGCGCGGCGTCCATAACTGTTCAGGCCCAGCGAATGGTGGAAGCCTTCGATGGTCGAATCGAGGAAGCCGCCCTGATAGGAGACCGCGGTGGCGAAGAAGTAAGCGCTCCACTGGCTCGAGAACTTGTAGTGGACCGCCATGTCGAGCGTCGCGGACTCCAGGTCGAATAGATAGTTCTCGCCTGGCAGGCTGCGGATGGCGGCGATCTCGGCGGAGCCGATCTGCCGGCGGCCGGAGGGTTCGAGCGCCTTGAGGTACTTCTCCACGTTTTCGCTCAGCGCCCAGGTGTTCTGGTAGCCGAGCTCGGCTTCGAAGGCAAAGGTATGTTCTTCGATGGTCACCGCGTGCGCAGGGCGCATGTCGAGACGCAGAAAGCCGAAGGGGGTCAGATCTCGCGAACGCAGCATCCCGTAGAAACGGCCTTGTTCCTCGGCGTGCGTCGGAATCGCGAGTGAGAAGGCCAGGCCGAGGCCCACACAAGAGGCCCAACCGCGCCAGATATTCAGCATGAAGACTCCATTCCCTCGCGCGGATGATCCACAGCGGCCACCGGTTCAGGCAATCCCCCTGGATGGGTCAGCCGCATCTGACATCTCATGCTGCACCTGCACGTTGTGGGGAGGCCACAAAACGCTGGGGATGCTGCCAAACATGTGGTTTTCGGGTCGTACATTCACCACAAAACCCTTTCCTTTTGCCTTCGTAAGGGGTATTTATGCGGCCACTCGGATTGCGGAGACGAAACCGCGAATTCCGGCTTCTAACTAGAGGGGGGACTGGGGACGGAACCGGGCCGTGCACGCGGGCGGCCCGACTCCCCATTTGAACGGGGGCGCTGCCTGGATAACTCCGGGTAGCGCCCTTTTTCGTTTTGAAAGGTTTCGCGCCAGCCGCCGACTACTCTCCATCTTGATGCCCCTAGCCGATCCAAGCCTCGAAAGAATCCTTCGCGATCATTCCGCCCTGGCGAAACGCCTGGCGTCGAGTCATGAGGCCAACCCGGATCTCGCGCGCGATCTTGCGCAGGAAATTCTCGTGGCGGTATGGCGCGCGTGGCCCGCATTTCGCAAGCAATGCTCGGAACGCACCTACGTCGCGCGCATCGCCCACAATCGCATCGTCACCCACATCAGCCGCGCGGTGCGCCAGCCGCCGTTGTTAGGGTTATCCGAAGATCTCGCGGCCAGCGCACCCACGCCCGAAGAGCTGGCGATCCAGGGCGACGAAAGCAGGCGGCTCATGGCCGTGGTGCGCACACTGCCCATCGCCTATCGCGAAGTGGCGATTCTGCTCCTCGAAGGATTCTCGCCCGCCGAGATCGCGGACACGCTTGGCCTCTCACCCAATGCTGTCTCGATCCGCGGCACCCGTGCGCGCGAGATGTTGCGCGCCTTGCTCGAGGCATGACCATGAATGAGAAGCTGACAACCGACTGGAACGACCTCGCCAAACTCTGGCAGGCAGAAGCGGCGGCAGTATCGGTCGATGACATCGATGCACACCTCAGGCGACACCGACGCCAGATGCGAATCGCGACGCTCTCCGAGCTCCTGGCGGTGAGTCTTGGTCTGGGGGCAGCAACCTGGCTCGTACTCATGTCGCAGTACCGATGGATGGGTGTAGTAGTCGGCGTATTCGCGCTGGTTTCGGCGGGAGTCACCCTGCGCCTGCGCCGCGACCAGCCTCCGTCGGGTTCCGTCGATGTATTGCAATCCTTGAAAGATTCCCTGGACCGCGAGGACTGGATAGCTGAGCAGTTGCGTCTCGGGCGTGCCCTGAGCTTCGTCGCGTTGTTCGCGATCGTCCAGGCCGTCGGATCGCTGCTGCGGAATCACACGCCATCGCTGGGATTGACACTGACAGCGGGCGGAATCGCCGCGGCGTGTGTCATCGCCGCCCTCGTGTGGAACCTGGTGCTGGTCAGGCGCTCGCGTATGCGACGCCACCGGCTCGAGTATCTGAAGGACAGACTGAAACCATGAGCAGCGAACCCGAACGCTTCCATTCGCTCGATGCCTTGCGCGCGGGCGCCCTGCTGCTGGGTATTGCATTGCACGCCACGATGTCGTTCCTGCCCGGATTCCGCGACACCGGCTGGCCCATATCCGATGCCTCGGAAAGCGCGACGATGGGCATCGTCTTTTATGTCGTGCACATCTTCAGGATGGCGACGTTTTTCCTCGTCGCAGGCTTCTTCGCACGACTCCTGTTCACGCGCCTGGGTGCCGGCGGCTTCATCAAGAATCGATTGCGCCGTATCGCGTTGCCGCTGGTGGCGTTCTTTCCCGTGGTCATGCCGCTCTGCATCCTGCCCATCGTCTGGGCCGCCAGACAAGCTGCTGCCGTTGGTGCGGGCGCGGCTGCGGGGCCGCCGGCGGGCTTCCCCAAAGGATTCAGCTGGGGGCACTTCTGGTTTCTCTATCTACTGCTGGTGCTGTACGCGCTGCTGCTGATCGGGCGCGTGATCGTCGTGACCATGGATCGGCGAGGAACTTTCCGCGCGTTCATCGACCGCGTGCTGCAGAAAGCACTCGCAATTCGCCTGGCACCGGTCCTGCTCGCCGTTCCGCTCGGGACTCTGTTGTATGCGACACCCTGGTGGCTGCAATGGTCGGGCATCCCGACGCCGCTCGCGGGATTCGTGCCGAATCTTCCCGCCGTGGCCTGCTTCGGCGCTGCCGTGCTGTTTGGCTGGTGTCTGCATCGCCAGCAGGCGCTCTTCGAGCTGCTGCGGCGGGACCACCTTTTGTACCTCGGCGCCGCGTTGGCGGCGTCCGCCGTGGCCCTGTCGCTGGTGGGACTGAAGATGAAGGCGCTGACCGTCATCCCGATGACGCCGGAGATTCGTGCGCTTTACGCCGGCACTTACATGCTCGCGATGTGGTGCTGGTCACTGGGCCTGGCTGGCGCTGCCGTGGCCTGGCTGTCGGCGCCGAGCGCGCGGTGGCGCTATCTATCGGATGCGTCGTACTGGATGTACATCGTTCACGTGCCCATCGTCTGGGGACTGCAGGCCTGGATGATGCGCTGGCCGCTGCACTGGTCGATCAAGTACGCGTTGATTCTTTCGATCACCGGCGCGCTGCTGCTCGCGAGCTACCACTACCTGGTGCGGTCGACGTTCCTGGGAAAGTTTCTCAATGGCCGCAAATATCCACGCGCGTTGCCGCAGGTTGCGGCAGTGCAGGGTACTTCGACGGCTTGATGGTGTCGGCGGCTCAGGCGAGCGCGCGGCACACCTTGTCGAGGAGCGCGACTTCGGTTGCGCCGGTGCCGTCTGCATCGCTGAGCTCCCCCGCGATGCGCACCAGCGACTTGCGAAGCTCGGGGCTCAGCGTCTTCTTGACGTCGGCCAACAGCGCGTCGATGCCGGCGTCCGTGAATTCGCCGTCCATTTGCGGAAGACTTTCGTATACCGCGTCGGTGACCTTGGCGAGGAGTTTGGAAAAGTCCGCGGTCGACGGGTTTCCAAAGATCGGCAGACCCTTGACCTTGTTGAAGAGGAAGTCCCGCTCCTCCAGGCTGCCTGACTGATCGGCGCCGGCCACGAGCGTCAGAACCGACAGAAAGGCTTCCGAGTCATTGGCGAATTTCACGGTCATGGGCGTTCCTCGAGGTACGGGCTTCAATGCCGCAGCGGGCGCGAAATCTACGTGAATTCGGGGTTTGTCGCAACGAAACCGCCAGTCTGCGACTCTGGCTATCTAATGGCCGAATATCGTTCTTCCGAGAAGCCCACGAGCAGCGTCCGGCCGATCGCGAGCACCGGCCGCTTGATCATCGAAGGCTGCTCGAGCATGAGCTCTATGGCCTTGCGTTCGGTGAGGTTGGCCTTGGCCGCGTCGGGTAGCTTGCGAAACGTGGTGCCGGCGCGGTTGAGCAGCACCTCCCATCCGACCTTCTGCACCCATTTCACGAGCGTCTCGCGACTGATGCCCGACACCTTGTAATCATGGAACTCATGCTCCAGGTCATGGGCGTCGAGCCAGGCGCGCGCCTTTTTCATGGTGTCGCAGTTCCTGATGCCGTAGATGGTCGGTCTCATTGTTTCTCGCCGGTCTCGCCTAACTAGCGAAGCAGTGGAGACCTTCTCAACCACAGGGTCAGGGCCGCGCCGAGGATCAGCACGCCGGACAGCGCTGCCATCGGCGCTTCGAAGCTGCCAGTGGTCTGCTTGAGCCAGCCGACGGCGGAAGGGCCGACGATGCCGCCCACCGCGCCCATCGCGTTGATGAGCGCGATGGAGCCGGCCAGCGCGGTGCCCGACAGGAATTTGCCAGGCATCGCCCAGAATGGGCCTCGGGTGCAGTAGTCGCCCACGGCGGCAACGGCCAGCGCCGCCATGGCCCAGGCCGGTGACGCGAAGTATCCGACCGCGATGAAGCCCACAGCGCCCACGAGCGATGGAACGGCAACGTGCAGGAAGCGCTCGCCGGTCCGATCCGAGCTCGCGCTCACGAGGATCATGCCCAGCGCCGCGGCTACGTAGGGAATCGCCGAGAACAATCCCACCTGCACCGTGGTGTAGCCGGAGAGTCCATTGACGATGGAAGGTACCCAGAAGGTGAGCCCGTAGCTTCCCGTCTGGCAGCAGAACATCACCACGGCGAGCAGCCACACCACGGGATGCTTGAGCGCGGGCAGAAGCGCGAGCCCATGGCGCGATTGCGCTTCCGCATGTTCGGAGTCGATGCGCGCGCTGAGCCAGTTGCGTTGATGCTCGGTGAGCCAGCGCGCATCGCCCGGTTTCTCGGTGAGCCAGGCGAGCACCACGAAGCCCAGCAATACGGCGGGTGCGCCTTCGACGATGAACATCCACTGCCAGCCATGCAGACCGAGGTACTCGTCCATGTTGTGCATGATCCAGCCTGACAATGGCGCGCCGAACACCACCGACAGCGGGATGCCGATCATGAACCACGACACAGCCTTCGCCCGGTAACTGCGCGGAAACCAATGGCTGAGGTAGTAGATGATGCCGGGCAGGAACCCCGCCTCGGCCGCGCCGAGCAGGAAGCGCAGGGCATAGAAGCTCCACTTTCCCTGCACGAACATCATGCAGATGGAGATGATTCCCCACGTGATCATGATGCGGGCTATCCACACGCGCGCCCCGAATCGCGCCAGTAGCAGATTGCTGGGCACCTCGCACAGCGCGTAACTCAGAAAGAAGAACAGGCCGAAGCCGAGACCGAAGGCCGCGTCGCCTATCCCGAGGTCCGGGCCCATCTGGAGCTTGGCGAAGCTGACATTGACGCGGTCGAGCCACGAGATGATGTACAGCAGCAGCAGGAAGGGCAGCAGCCGCCAGTAGACGATGCGCATGGTCTGACGCTCGAGCGCCGCCGTATCTTCTGCTGCCTGCATGCGGACGCAGTGTAGGCGAAAAGGATGGGCGATATGATGCCGGCCAATCGAAAGACCCGCGGGGGAGAACATGAGCGAGACGCATGAATGGGTCGACGTCGGCGCGGCGGAGGATTTCAAACGCGTCCCGCTGCGCGAGGCGAAGCTCGGCGAGCGGCTCGTGGCCGTTTCCTTCAAGGACGGCAAGTTCGGCGTCATCTCAAATCTCTGCAATCACGTCGGCGGTCCGCTCGGCAAAGGCCGGCTCGACGGCGAGTTCGTGGTCTGCCCGTGGCACCAGTACAAGTTCGATCGCTGCACGGGCGAGGGTGAGCCAGGTTACGAAGCGGACAAGGTTCCCGGCTACGGCGTCAGGGAAGAAAACGGCAGGTTGTTAGTCACAGCGAAGCCGACCAGCAAGCGCGGGCACTTGCCGCACGAGCCGCATCCGCTGACGCGCTCGACCGAACGCGCGCCCGGCGGGCTGCGCGTGGGAGGCATTTCGACCACCGCCATGGACGCAAAAAACCCGCGCTTCTCGACGTCCGAGCATCTGCTCGGCGTGGCGCTCGAGCATGCCGCCGGCACGCTCGGCGCCGAAACCAGGCTGATCAGGCTCAATGATCTGCGCTTCCGCAACTGCGAAGGCTATTACTCGAAGGCCGCGAAGGCCTGCACGTGGCCTTGTTCGGTTACCTCGATGGACAAGACCGACCAGCTCGACCAGGTGTATGAAATGGCGGTGCACTGGGCGGATGTGCTGCTGGTTGCCACTCCGATCCGCTGGGGCGCCGCGAGCTCGCTCTATTACAAGATGGTCGAGCGCATGAACTGCATCCAGAACCAGATCACGCTGAACAACAAGGTGCTCATCAGGAACAAGGTGGCCGCGTTCATCATCACCGGCGGACAGGACGGCATCCAGGCCGTGGCCGGCCAGATGATGGGGTTCTTCAGCGAGATCGGCTATCTACTGCCGCAGTTCCCTTTCGTCGCGCACTCGCTCGGCTGGGAGTTCGAGGAGATGGAGCGCAACATGGACTACGTGCAGGGCAGCGAAGGGCTGCGCGCGGGCGCGCGCGATCTGGTGATGCGCGCCGCGGAGATGTCCAGGTGCCTGCTGGAGCGCGAGATCGCACACGCCAGCATCGAGCGCGGCGGACGCAAGGCGTCGAGGACCTAGCTGGTACGCAGCACGGTCTTGTCCTGGCGCGATGGCGGCCGCTGGTTCGCGGTGAACTGGGCCAGCAGCTCGTTCTGCATCTGGGTATAGGTTGCAAGTTGCGCCGGCGTGAGGATGCTGGATGCGCGAGCGCGCAGCCGTTGACTGTACTGCGTCGCCTCGACGACGTATTGCTCGGGCAGGCCACTGTCCTCGGTGAACCACAGCATGCCGAGATTCGTGCCCCATCCCGACGTCTTCGCGCCTCGAGCAGCGGCTTCCTGCGCAAACCTTTCGCGCTCTTCCGCCAACGCAGCGATGAGCTTCTCGGCCTGCGCTTCAGGCAGGAAATTGCTGTCCGCCAGTCTTCCGCGAAGCTGGATGACCGAGTCGCGCTCCGCGATGCTCTTGCCGAACTGGGTGAATGCCTCGGCCCCGTCGGCACCGAGCAGCGCCTGGTATTCCTGGATGTGGTCGACGTTGAGCTGGGGCTGGGTCTTCGGATCACAGTCCGATTTCACCGCGCACCGCGCCCAGTGCTCCTGCATCCGGAGTTGATCTTCCGCGAGCAGCGTGACGAGCTGCTCGAACGTGGAGTCGCTCAGCTTCAGCTGGTCCTTGAGCTTCTCGTACTGCCGCCGCATCACGGTTCGCTGCTCCTCAAGGAGCACGGGACGCTGGTTGGCGTCGTCGTAGCGAGTGAGGAACTGGCGCGCGAAGCCCACGACGGGGTCGGCCTGGGTGTCGCGCGATCTGGCATCGGCGGGCACGGCCAGGCCCGCGGCTTCGGTGCCTCCGCCAACAGCTGGAACCGTAGTGCGGGTCGGCAGACCAGCCGTGGCGCTGGTTCCGTTTTCGGTCACATGAGGCGACGCGCCGGCTGACACCGCGGTGTCCGTAGCGGCGCCGGCCAGGACTGCACGGGCATCGCGCTGGGACAGCTCGTGGGCCAGGTAAGCGGTGCAGGCGGCGAAGATCGCCGTCGAGATCGAGAGCGCGACGACTGCCTTGTTCATGGCGCCTATCTAGCCACAGCATTCGCCGTCTCGCCAGTTCGGCATTCCGCAGTGCCTGCCTCAGGCCTTGGCGCGCTCTCCGAACGACAGCGTCGCCTGGCGCTGCGACTGGGACTGGGACTGCGACTGGCCGGTCATGCGCTGCACGCCGCTCACCTCGCCGGAAGGAAAGTAGATCTCGGCGAGCCGCGAGTGCACGTTCGAAATGCGCAGCTGGATGTCGTCGATGAGGTCGTGCAGGCCGGGCTGATCCAGGGTTGCGAGCGGCGCTCTGTTGATGAACTTGGCCGCGCCCTCGAGCACTTCGAGTACGCCTTCGCTGCGTGGCAACGGCGTCAATGCGCTTTCGAGTTGCGTCAGGCAGAACTGGCAGGAACGGGGGAATTCGTCGTCGCGCAGGAGGAACTGCAGCACCTCGGTGCGCTTCACCCGGGTGCGCATCTTGAGGCGATACATCTGGTAGCCCGATAGCGACTTCAGCACGCTCATCCACTGCACGGTCTCGAACGGCCGGAGCTCGGGAGTTTCCGCGGGCAACAACTGGGCCGAACGTACGTCGACGATGCGGCTCGTCATGTCGGCCCGCTCGAGATTGCGCCCGAGCAGGCTGAAGGTGTGCGCATCGTTGCGGTTCATGGTGCCTTCGAGCATGCCGGTGATGGTCTGCAGCGTGATCACGATGCGCTTCAGGAAATCGAAGCGTGTGCGCTTGTTGATGGCGCTGTCGACATTGCGCGTGCAGTCACCGATGAATTCGTTGAGAAGCTCCCAGGTCTCTGTAGGCAGGATTTCGCGCAGCGTGCGCGCGTTCTCGCGCGCGCTGTCGAGGCTCGAGCAGATGGAGCCCGGGTTGTTCTTGTCGGCGATCAGGAACTGGACGACGTCGCGTTCCTCGCCGCGCGTGGCTTTGCCTTCATGGCGCGCGTCGAACTCCATGCGGCTGCCGGAGATGTCGACGAGCGGCAGCCAGCCGGGCGCGATGCCGCCGGGGAGGTCCAGCAACAGGTTGGTGTTCACGCCGATGATGCGCGCGGTGTTCTCCGCGCGTTCGAGATAGCGCGACAACCAATAGACGTTTTCGACGACGCGGGCTAGCACTGGGATTTCACCTAACTATCCGTGTCCACGATCCAGGTGTCCTTGCTGCCGCCGCCCTGCGAGGAGTTCACCACCAGCGAGCCCTTGCGCAGGGCCACGCGCGTGAGGCCGCCGGTGGTCACCGCGGTCTGCGGGCCCGAGAGGATGAAGGGCCGCAGGTCCACGTGGCGCGGCTCGAGCCGGTCGTTCACCAGCGTCGGTACGGTAGACAGGGTGACCACGGGTTGCGCGATGAAGCTGCGCGGGTCCGCCTTGAGAGAATCGGCGAACTTGCCGCGCTCGGCCTTCGTCGACATCGGCCCCATGAGCATGCCGTAGCCGCCCGAGCCGTCGACCGGCTTCACGACCAGCTGCTCGAGATTGCCGAGCACGTGCTCGAGTTGTTTGGACTCACCGCAGCGCCACGACGGCACGTTGGGGAGGATCGCATCCTCTCCCAGGTAGTACTTGATCATGTCCGGCACGTAGGTATAGACGAGCTTGTCGTCGGCAACACCGGCTCCCGGCGCATTGGCCAGCGCCACCTTGCCGGCCGCCCAGGCGCGCATGAGGCCCGGCACGCCGAGCGTGGAGTCCTTGCGGAAAACTTCGGGGTCGAGGAAATCATCATCGATGCGCCGGTAGATGACGTCGACGCGCTCCCAGCCGCGGACTGTCTGCATGTAGACCACATCGTCGCTGTCGACGGCCAGATCGCGTCCCTCGACGAGCTCGCAGCCCATCTGGCGCGCGAGATAGGCATGCTCGAAATAAGCCGAGTTGTAGATGCCCGGCGTGAGCACCACGACTTCGGGGCGTGTTTCCTTGCGAGGGCTCAATGCGGCCAGCATGTCGTAGAGCTGGGAGGGGTAGTCGTCCACGGGCAGGATGGCAGCGCTCTCGAACAGCTCGGGGAACACGCGTTTGACCACCTGGCGATTCTCGAGCATGTAGGACACGCCCGAGGGCACGCGCAGATTGTCTTCGAGTACGTAGACCGTGCCGTCCTTGTCGCGGATCAGGTCCGAGCCGCAGATGTGCGCCCAGGTCCCGAGCGGTGGTTTGATACCGCGCACGACCGCCCGGAAGTTCTTCGACGTCGAGATGATCGAGGCCGGCATGAGGCCGTCCTTGATGAATTTCTGCTGGTGGTAGACGTCGTCGATGAATAAGTTCAGCGCGGCGGCCCGCTGGATGAGGCCGGCTTCGATCTTCTGCCATTCCTTGCGCGAAATCGTGCGCGGGATGATGTCGAGCGGCCAGGCGCGGTCAATGGAGCCGTCCTGCTCGTGGTAGACGGTGAAGGTGATGCCCATCGCCTTGATGGCGAGCTCTGCCGCCTGCTGGCGAACCGCGATCTCGTCGCCGTCCATGTCGGTGAGATATCGCATCAACTGGCGCCCGGCTACGCGTGCGCCGCCACCAGGGCCCACGAGTTCGTCGTGGAATCCGGGGGAAGGGTATGACGTCCAGTCGGTTTTCATTGTTTGGAGGTGCGCTCGACCCAAAAATACCAGAGCCGAAAACCTGCGTTCAAAAAAGTGCGTGAGGCCAGTGTGCGCGCATCCCGATGGTGCCGAGAGCCTGTTTTTGGCGCAATTTGGTGCGCGTCCTCTAACAGGGCCCCTGTGTAGAATGCGGACGTGTCCATACATGTCGCGCTCAATCACGTCACGCACTATCGCTACGACCGCCTCGTGGCGCTCGGACCACAAGTCATCAGGCTGCGACCCGCGCCCCACTGCCGCACGCGCATCCTCTCGTACTCGCTGCGCGTGACACCGGCCAAGCATTTCATCAACTGGCAGCAGGATCCGGAGGCTAACTACCTCGCGCGTTTCGTGTTCCCCGAGAAGACGAAAGAGCTGCGCATCGAAGTCGACCTGACTTTCCAGCACATTGGGATCCTAAGCTTAGAATTCCACGTGGACAAGTTGTCGC